>JAABUK010000106.1_pt1 | contig 197201 bp, 130 predicted proteins | sample 5559141 | NCBI WGS metagenome assembly JAABUK01 (sample SAMN10711869, study PRJNA513367) | rock metagenome | isolation source: Antarctica rocks | place: Antarctica: Victoria Land, Pudding Butte nord | collected 2016-01-03 | reverse complement strand
CTCGGCGGCGTTCCGGACTTCGATGAGGCGAGGGTACATGGCAACCTCCGTGGAGAAGGCACGACTTCAAGACCGCCAAGGTAGCCGAGACTACCCGGTCGGACCAGAATCAATTACCGCACCCCCGACAATCGGGGTGGCCTGTCCCCGGCGGTCATCGATTCAGAGGACGCCGTGGCGCCGGAATGCTTCCGTGACCGACATCCCCCCCGCCAGCGCCTTGCGGACGAGGTCCTCGCCGCGGACCTTCTCCTCGGCCATCGCCAGGGCCCGGTCGGCGGCATCCCGAGGGATCGCGACCACGCCGTCGTCATCGGCCAGGATGAGGTCGCCCGGTCGGACGAGAACGCCGCCGCATCGGATCGGGACGTCGAAATCGGCGACGTCGAGCCGACCCAGGCTATCGGCCGGATGGATGCCCCGGCAGAAGACCGGGAAGCCCATCGCGACGATGGCCCGCGTGTCCCTGCTGTAGCCGTCGATCACCACGCCCCGGCAGCCGCGATACCGGGCGGCGGTGGAGAGCAGCTCGCCCCAGAAGCTCCAATCGCACTCCGAGACGACCATCACGTCGCCGGGCCGCAGGTCGTCGACGGCGGCCATCTCCCCCTTGTACGGCTCGGCGGGGGCCAGCTCGGGGGCAGGGATGGTCCGGACCGTCCGCGCGACGCCCGCCACGATCCCCCCCGGGGAGAGCGGCCGGATGTCGGCCCGGAGGGACTGCTCGCGGTAGCCCAGCCGGTCGAGCACGTCGGCAACCACCGGGGTGTACAGCGCGGCGAGCCGATCGGCCCATGCCTCGCCCCGCCCTGCTTCGGCCGCCATGAGACCCCCTCCCCACCCGCAGGATAAGCGTCGCCGACGCCACGCCGCGACGCCGGATTGTACGGCCCGACCGCCCCGAGATCCACGACGGATCGCGGCCGGTCGGCCACCCCCCGTGCAGTCCGGGCGGGATTATGGCACGATGGACGAGCGGCCGGGGGCCGAGGTCCACTCCGGGTCGTCCCCGGGCGTGAAAGGTCGTCCTCAGCGAGGCGAACGGTGAAACGGCTCTCCGCTGGTCCGTTGTCCTACGAGTTCAGCCGACACGCCGAGGTCCGCCTGAGGCTGGCGCCCGGCGAGACGGTGACCGTCGAGACCGAGGATGCCCTGTCCGGGCAGATCCGGGGCGACGCCGACCGCCGCGACAAGTCCGCGATGCCCTACAGCAATCCCCTCACCGGCCCGATTGTGGTGGAAGGGGCCGAGCCGGGCGACGCGCTCTCGGTGACGATCGGTGAGATCCGCCCTACCATCGGCCAGTGCGCCACCCGGACCGCCGACCCGAAGCAACTCTCCGAATGGCTGGGGACCGACTGCCCCCACGGCACGCACGTCTGCCCGATCCGGGATGGGCTGGTCTGGTGGAGCGATGCGGTTGCCATCCCCTATGCCCCGATGCTCGGATGCCTCGGCACGGCCCCCGATTGGGGCGTCCCGACGACCCTGCCGGCCGGGCCCCACGGCGGGAACATGGACCTCGTCGAGGTCTGCCCGGGGAGCACGGTCTTCCTGCCCGTCTTCGTCCCGGGGGCGTACCTTTACCTCGGCGATGCCCATGCCGCGATGGGCCACGGGGAGCTCTCGGCCACCGGGCTGGAGATGCCCGCCGAAACGACCATCACCGTCGGGCTGACGAAGCGCGGGCGAATCCCCGGGCCCCGGATCGAATCGGCGGGCGAGATCATGGCGGTCGCCAGCGGCTGTCCGATGGAGCGGTCGATCGCCCAGGCCTACGCCCACCTGATCTTGTGGATGGAGTCGGATCACGGCTGGGACCGGTGGCGGGCCTACGACCTCCTGACCCACGTCGGCCGGGTCTCGGTCGGCTATTACGGGATCGGCACGGTGGCCGCCAAGGTCGAAAAGCGTTATTTGAAGGGGCGTTGACCGGGGCCCTCCGGCCTTCCCAGGACGGACCGGGCGATCAACCCGCGAGGCGAGGGGCCTCTCGCATGGCCCCGGCCCGGCGGCGGTGATGAAGCCTGACCGCCGGGACTCGCGATACCGGCCGGCGCGGACGGCGGACGTCCAGGATCGCCGGGACGACGCGGCCCTCGTCCCCTCAATGGCATGAGGGGAACGAGGGCCGCGTCGAACCGGGGAGATGTTCGTCCTGTCGGCGATTCAGGCGACCCTGGGCCGTCGGACCATCCGATAGCCGCCCGCCACCGCGGCGAACACCCCGCAAAGGACGATCGACGACGGTTCGGGGACCGCCGCCGGGCCGAACGCGAGCCCGGAGATGCTGCTGAATCCGGCATCGGTGACCACATTACCGGTCGTGTCCGGATTCACCAGGGTGGCCGCGCCGGTCGTCAGGTTGAGCTTGTACAAGACATCATCCAGCGTGGCGAAGAGCGACCCGTCCGGCCCGAAGGCCAGGCCCCCGGTGGGGCTGCCGACGGTCACTCCCACGTTGCCGACCAGCATCATCGCACCAGTCGTCGTGTCGATCGTGAAAAGGTTGCCGTCATTCTTCCCCAGGCCGTACAACGTACCCCCGGGGGCGAAGGCCAGCGCCTCCAGCGTGTCGGCGGTGTGGGCCACGAGGGTCGACATCCCGGTGCTGATGTCGAACCGGAACAGGTTATTCACCGGGGCCAAAGTGGTCGGATCCAGCGCCGAGGTCAGGAAGCCGACGGTGCTGTTCTGGAACGCCAGCCCCCCCTGCCCCAGCACCGGCCCCACCCCGATATTGAACGAGGCCAGCGTGCCCCCAGTGGAGGGGTTGAGCTGGCGGATGACATCGGCGTTCGAGTCGAACGTATACAGCTTGCCGCCGACGTCCGACAGGCCGAATGGTGAGATCGGCGTGCTGAGCGGACCGACCAGGGTGCCGGCCCCGGTCGTCGTGTCGATGGTGATGAGCTGATTGCCGAGGAACGTCACCCCGAAGGCGAAGTCGGCCCGGGAAGCGGTCGCGGTGAGGAGGCCGAAGGCGACCGCGACGCCCGCGGCGAGGGTCCGGAAAGGCGCTTTCATGCCGGTTTCTTTCTCGAAAGGTAGGAGACGCGGCGGAGGGTGAACGGTCGCCGCTCCGCCCGGGAACCAGGTGGCGGGGCGAGAGCCGCCCCGACGGCCGGGGCCGTCGGGGCGGCTCGCCCCGGGGGTGTCAGCGGATGTTCCCGTTCAAACCATTCGGGAAGAAGAGGCCGGCACTCGCGTTGACGCCGCCGTAGACGATGTTGAGGACCTGGCGGGCGGTCCGGTTCGCGGCGATCGCGTTCGAGTCGGCGAGCACGACGCTGGCAGTGCCGGCCGGGCCGTTGCCGAGCGGTCCCTCGGCGACGCCGTAGTCGACGGAGCCGCCGAGCGCCTTGCGGACGTTGGAGATCGCCTGGGTGGCCGCCCCCTGCCCGCGGGCGAACAGGACCGTGCGGATCAGCCCGGAGTGGTACGCCTCGATCGCGAGGATCCCGGCGGCGGCATCCAGGACGTCCTTGTTCTTGATCAGCCGCGCCGCCCCGTGGAAGGCCGAGACGCCGACGTCCTCGAAGATGTAGGCGCCGAGCAGGAAGTTCGTCTCGTTGGCGAACGGGTCGAAGCTGGTCCCCAGCCCCGCGACCTGGGCCAGGGTGTTGAAGCTATTGAGCAGGTCGATTGCCGGTCGGGCGACCGGCGTGACCCCGAAGGCGGCCAGGGTGCTGCGGAAGAACTGGACGTGCTTCTGCTCGTCGAGGGCGATCTCGACCGCATATTGCTGGATCGCGGGGGTGGCGAACAGGACCTTGGGGTTGGTCTTGATGGTGATCGGGCCGGACGTACCCGCGCCGTTGGTGGCGATCCCCAGCGCCTCGATGTTGTTGCCGGTCACGGCGTAGGTGTAATACTCCGCCTCCAGGTACTCCAGGTTAAGCGCGAAGTTCATGATGTCGGTGTCGCGCACGGCCTGCGAATCCGCCGCCGAGGCAGTCCGGCCCATGGCGGCCAGGCCGGCGGCGCCGGCGGCGCCGATGCCGAGCGTCTGCTTGAGGAAATCGCGGCGGAAGCGGGCCGGACGGCGCCCGGGATTGCCGGCGTTGGGCGTGTTCTCGTCGGACATGATCGGAATCCTCCCCGGATGATATTCGGACGAAGGCAAGGCAGGAGAGGCGCGGGCACACGCGAGCCCGGGCCGGCGACCTCGCAGCGCGAGACCGCAACGTCAACCATCAATCGGTCGGCGTGATGAAAATGGATCGGGTTGCCGTCGGGACGTGTCCCGACGGCTAGCGGCATGCCGCGTCCAGGAGTTCCGCAAGCCGCACCGAGGCCGCGGTGGCCGCTCCCCGTGCCGATTGGGCTTGCAGGGTCAGCGCGAGCCCAGCCATCGCGGAGGCGGCAACGGCCAGGGCAACCACGACCGAATGACCGCGACGGGAGAGCCACCCCGTGGCGCTCGCGACCCGAGAAAGGGCCTCGGACCTCGGGAACCGCGCCTTCAGGGTGGCGACCTCGCCGGCCTCGGCCAGCGTCATGGCCTCGGTCGTCTCGCCGACCAGGGTCTCGACGGAAGATGCTCGGACATCGCGGCGGAGCAGTAACAGGAGGAATGCGACTCCCAGCGCGATCCCCCGCCGGTCGAGGCGGTCGCGGAGCAGCCCGCGGGCCCGGACCAGCCGGACCTTGACGGTCCCCACGGGGCAATCCAACCGGCGGGCAGCCTCCTCGTGCGTCAATCCTTCCAGGTAGCAGAGCGCCAGGGGTTGCCGGTAGAGGTCGGGGAGTTGCCCAAGTTCCTCCCGGACCGCTCGCCGGATCTCGAGGAGCGGCCAGTCTTGCTCGTGGGATGTCGGGTGCATCTCTCCCCAACGCCGTTCGCGCTCGGATTGCCGGACCCCCCGGCGTCGCGCCCGGATCGCCACCCGGCGGGCGACGCCGACGAGCCATCGGCCCAGCAGGTCCGGATCCCGGATCGAAGGGGCCCGTCGGACGAGAATCAGGAACGTGGCCTGGAAGGCATCTTCGGCCTCATGGGCGTCGTGGAGCAAACGTCGACAGGTCCGGAGCACGGCCGGCCCATGGCGGGCGACCAGGTCCCGAAACGCCGCCGGGTCCCGGCGGGCGACGTAGCACTCCATCAACTGACGGTCGATCATCCGGTGATTTCCCGATCCCGACGCCGGCGCGACCCCAGACCGGCCGTTTCACCCAGCGTCATCGTTAGGTTTCGTACGACTAGACTGCTGCCTAGTGTACTCACGGGTTCACTTTTTTCGCCGGAATTATCGCAATTTGTCGTAAATCGTGCGGCTTGAGTCGTTTGGGCCCGGATGATTTTTGGGGGGCCGTGGGGGCCTCTCGTCAGGTCTTGTCAAACGTGAGCGGATCATGGCACTCTGGAATGATTCCGGAGGCAACTTTGAAGCCAGTTCACGGACGGACGCTCGTCCGGTGGAGGAGGACAACATGGCACGGAGGTGCCGCGGTTTCACGCTGATCGAGCTGCTGGTCTGCATGGCGATCATCGCCATCCTGCTCGCCCTGCTCCTGCCGGCCGTGCAGGCCGCACGCGAGTCCGCCCGCCGTACGCGATGTGCGGGCAATCTCAAGCAGATCGCCCTGGCCATGAATCAGTATCACGACGTGCACGGCACGTTCCCCCCGGGCAAGAAGGGATGCTGCTGGGGGACCTGGCTGGTCTTCGTCCTCCCCCAGGTCGAGCAACAGGGCCTTTACAATGCCTGGAATTGCTCGGGCAACAATAGCCCGGGGCAGCCGACGGCCTACGACCTGGATCTCCGTTACTTCGGCGCGGCCAACCGGACGGTCACCTCGACGAGGTTGGAAGTCTACCTCTGCCCGAGCGACGGGACGAATGCTCCGCTCTCCCTGTCAACCGGGGGGATCACGCGGTCCTGCACCTCGCAGAACTACACGGTGAATTTCGGCAACACTTTGCAATCGCAGGACGACCTACCCGGCCTCCCCTTCGGCGGGGCCCCCTTCTCGGATACCGGGTCCCCGCTGGCGGACCATTCGCGACCGGGGCGGCCGACGGTCGGCCTCCGCGACATCGCCGACGGGGCGAGTACCACGATGATCGCCTCCGAGGTGGTCGTCGGCCAGGGGACGGACCTCCGGGGCTTCTCGTGGTGGGGGGACGCCGCCGCGTTCGAGACCTACCTCGCGCCCAATAGCGACTCCCCCGACGTCCTGTCGCAGCCCGAATTCTGCACCAACCGTCCGCCCAATCCCCCCTGTGTCGCGGCGACCGCCGCCCGACCGGATTTATACGCCGCCCGGAGCCGGCATCCTGGCGGGGTGGAAGTCGCCCTGGCCGACGGCTCCGTCCGGCTCGTCAAGGACACCATCCAGATCCGAGTCTGGCGTGCCCTGAGTACGACCCGGGGCGGCGAGGTCGTCGGGCCCCCGGAATATTGACCGGAATAAGCCTGCCCCGATCGATCGTCATCCATCGCGGGCCGCCGATTTCGGGACCCGCACCGGATCGTCCCCCAGAGTCAGGAGGGCCAGCGGGATCCCCGCCGCGATCACGATCCCGCAGGCCAGCCCGATCGTCGGCGCGGGGTAGGAGAGCTGGGCGTGGCCGGAGGCGTAGGTCCCCGCCGCGTTGGCCAGGTTCACCAGGGCCATGTAGGCGGTGAACTGCGAGCCTTCCACGCCCCTCCGGCAGAGCGCCATCAGCACCGGCATGCAGGCGACGCTGAAGCCGGGGTCGAAAATGGACCAGATGATCAGCCCAGAGCCCGCCACCGATCGGTGGGTCCAGAGCGGCCCCATCATCCCGAAGATGACGAGGAAGCCGGCGATCAGGGCCATCATCAGGATCATCAGTCGGCGAAGGCCGAACCGGTCGGCGACCAGGGCCCCGACGAGCACGGTCGCCAGGCCGGCGGCCGTCCCGTAGGTCCCCGAGTAGACCGACGACTCCTCGTCGCTCCACCCCAGGACGTGGATCAGGTGCCAGGAATAGGCCCGGATGAAGACCGCCCCCCCGGTGTAGACGAGCAGGACCAGGCCGAACACCACGAGGCCCCGGGCGTCGAATAACCCCCGGATCAGCTCGGCGAAGACCCTCCCAATCCCCGGCACGGTTCCCGAAGCGGGGGCGACCTCGGCCCGGGGCCCTCGGGGCCAGAGCGAGTCGCCGGGCCGCTCGCGGATGAAGGCGGTGAGCACCGTCATGGCCAGCAGGACCATCGACTGCGCCAGGGCCGCATGGAAGAACCCATGGCGATGGATCAGGACCGACCAGAGAGCCCCCCCCGCGCCGTAACCGACCATCAACCCGGCCCGCATGAAGGCGTTGACCCGGCCTCGCTCCGACTCGGGGATCAGCGAGATCGCCATCGCGTCGACGCTCGCGTCCTGCACCGAGGAGAACAGGCCGTGGATCAGGAACGCGACCGACACGGCCGCGATCTGCTCGGCCGGGTCGCGGACCGCCAGGAGCCCCAGCGAGGCGAGGAAGGCGGCGAACTGCGAGCCGAGGACCCAAGGCTTGCGGCGGCCCATCGACGACCCCTGGAACCGGTCGATCAGCGGGCCCCAGGCGAACTGGACCGACCAGGGGATCCCGATCCTCGCCGCGAAGGCGCCGATGACCTCCGGGTCGAGCCGTCGGTAGGTCAGGTAGTTCGCCACCGCCGTGAGCGCGAAGCCGGAGGGGATCCCCTCGACGACATAAAGGCCGAAGAACGTGGCGGCCCGGAGCGTCCGGCTCTCGCTCAACGGCGGGAGTGGGTTCGTCATCGTCTCGACGCCGCTCCGGGGTTGGTGGGAGGCCCGGCGGGATCCATGCGAATCATGCGCCGGGCCGCCCGGGCCATCGGGACTCGATCGAAGGGCTCGCGTCCCGGCACCTCAAGAAGCACGGCGGCGACCCCGAGTAGAGCTTCGCCGCCTCCCGTCTGGTCGCCCTGCCGGGGGACGGCCCCCCGTCGGGCGATCGGCCCCTGACGCCCTCGTCGTCCAGCTCGACCGGCTCGGCCGACCCGACGATCGACCCGACGCTGGAGGCCGTCTGCCTCAAGGCGATGTCCCGGGAGCCGTCCGACCGCTACGCCTCGCCCCGCGACCTGGCCGACGACGTCCAGCGGTGGGCGGCCGACGAGCCGGTCTCCGCCGGGCCGGCGCGGTCGGGTCGGGATGCCCCACAATCCGGACAGCTTGTACAATCTCGCCTGGTTCCAGGCGCGACTGGCCGGCGCGGCCTCGCTGCCAGGCTCCGGGGTGTCTGCGGACGAGGCCCAAGCCGAGGGCGATCGGGCCGTGCTGATGCTCCGGCAGGCCGGGGCGGCGGGCTACGGCAACCTCCGCAACATCCGATTCAACAAGAACCTTGACCCGATCCGATCGCGGCCCGACTTCGGGATGATCCTGCTCGACCTTGCCTTCCCGGCCGACCTGTTCGCCCCCTGAGCGCGATGGCCTGGGGCTTTTGGCCCCCGGCCCGGTCAGCCGGTGTTCTTGAGCCCGGCGGCGATCCCGTTGATGCTCTCCAGGACCCCGGTGAGGATCTCCTCGCGCGGCCCGTCGCCGGACCGGAGCCGCTTCAGGAGGACGAGCTGGATGAAGCTGAGGGGGTCGACGTAGGGGTTCCGGAGCTGGATCGATCGGTGCAGGATGGGCATCTTCTCCAATAGCTCGGCCTGGCCGGTGATCCGGCAGATCACGGCGGCGGTCCGCGCATGCTCGGCGGCGATCCGGCCGAAGACCCGGTCGGCCAGCGCCCGGTCGTCGACGAGGTCGGCGTAGAGCCGGCCGATGGTCATGTCGGCCTTGGCCAGGATCATCTGGGTGTTGTCGATCAGGGTCCGCCAGAAGGACCATCGCCGGTACATATCCTGGAGCGTTGCCAGCTCGCCCGGCCGATCGCGGAGGTACTCGTCGACGGCGCCGCCGAGGCCGAACCAGCCGGGGACGGTCTGTCGGCACTGCATCCAGCTGAAGACCCAGGGGATGGCCCGGAGCTGGTCCAGGTCGGTCGACTTGCCCCGCTTGGACGGCCTCGACCCGATCTTGAGCTGGACGATCTCGCCGATCGGCGTGGCCTGCCGGAAGTAGGGGAGGAAGTCCGGGTCGTCGTAGATCAGGTCGCGGTAATGATGGCAGGCGAGGGGGGCGAGGCGGTCGAGGGCCTCGATCCAGGCGGGATCGGGCCGATCGGCCTCGTCGGGGAAGCTGGAGTGGAGGACGGCGTGGACCACCTGCTCCAGGTGCCGCTCGGCGATCCCGGGGTGTCCGAAGCGGTCGGCGATCACCTCGCCCTGCTCGGTCATCCGGAGCCGGCCGTCGACGGTCCCCCGGGGCTGGGCCAGGATCGCCCGGTTGGCGGGCCCGCCCCCCCGGCCGATCGCCCCGCCCCGGCCGTGGAACATCTGCACGGTGATCCCCGCCCGATGGCCCGTCTCCGCCAGGTCGGCCTGTGCCCGGTAGAGGGCCCAGGCCGACTGGAGCGACCCGCTCTCCTTACTGCTGTCCGAATAGCCGATCATCACCTCCTGGAAGTCGCCGCGAAGCTCCAGGTGACGACGATAGACGGGGAGCGCCAGGAGCCGTTCCATGATGGCCGACGACGTCCGGAGGGGCTCCAGGGCCTCGAAGAGGGGGACGATGTCGAGCAGGCTGGTCCCCCCGTCGGGCCGGAACAGGCGGGCCTCGCGGGCCAGGAGGAGGACCTCCAGCAGGTCCGCCGGCGCGGTGGTCGAGCTGATGATGTAGGTGCTGATCGCCTCGGGGCAGCGGCGCTCCAGGATGGCCGAGACGGTCCGGAAGGTCTGGACGACCTCGGTGGTCTCCGGCGAGTAGGCCAGGAGGGCCGGGATCAGGGGGCGGGCGACGTCCAGCTCGCGCGCCAGGCATTCGAAGCGGCCGTCGGGCGAGAGCCCGGCGTAATCCGGGCAGACGCCGGCCTTCTTGAAGATCTCGTCCAGCGCGTCGGTGTGGCGGTCGGCGTGCTGGCGGAGGTCGAGCGTGAGGAGGTGGACGCCGAACACCTCGACCGTCCGGATCAGGTCGCGGATGGCGCCGGCGGCGGCGGCCTGGGCCCCGGCCCGGCGGAGGTCGTCGGCGATCAGGGTCAGGTCCTCGACCAGCTCGCGGCGGCCGAGGTAGACGCCCGGGGCCGGCTCGGGCCCGTCGACGCTCCAGCTCGGCGGCTCCGACCGGACGAATTCCAGGGTCCGGCGGAGCCTGGCGGCGATCAGCCGGCATTTGGCGCGATAGGGCTCGTGGTCCGCCGGGTCGGCCACTCCGGGGAGCAGGGCGGCGTCCCGGTCGAGCGACTCGCGGAGGGCCGCGCCGGGCGGGCGGGATCGGTCCGAGTGGCTGAGCCGTCGCCAGAGGTCGTCGACCCGGGTCAGGTAGTGTTCCAGGATGCTTTCTTGCTGGGCCCGGACGGCGTCGGCCGTGGTCCGGGCCGAGACCCCCGGGTGTCCGTCGCGGTCGCCGCCGATCCAGGATCCGAACCGGAGGAAGGGGGGGACGCGCCACTCGCGACCCGGATAGACCCGGTCGAGCCCGGCCTCCAGGTCGCGATAGACCCGGGGGACGACGTCGATCAGGCTCCCCTGGACCAGGCCCAGCCCCTGCCGGACCTCGTCGAGCACGGTCGGCCGGGCGTCGCGGATGGTGTCCGAGAGCCAGAGCGTCTCCACCTCCTCGGCGATCGCGGCGACGGCCCGGTCGCGCTCCTCCGGGACGAGGTCGCCCAGCTCCAGGCGGTCGAGCTGGTGGGCCACGGCCGAGAGCTTGCCCAGGATCGTCCGCCGCCGGGCCTCGCTCGGGTGCGCGGTGAAGACCGGGCAGATCAGGGCGCGGTCCAGGTGCTCGGCGACCTGATCCGCGTCGATCCCCCGGTCGCGGAGCTGCTGCAACGCCTGCTCGGGCGTCTCGTTCCGGGCCGCCTGCCCGCCCGCCCGACGGTGGACGCGGATGGCCCGGACCCGGGCCTGCTGCTCGGCCAGGTTGATCAGGTCGAAATAGACGCTGAACGCCCGGATCAGGGTCCGGAGCTCGGGCAGGCCCAGACGGCCGAGCCGGTCGCGGAGCCGCCGGGCCTCCTCGGGCGACGAGTCGGCCCGGAGATCCTTCGCGGCCGCCCGGACTTCCTCCACCAGCGCGAACGCTCCCTCTCCCGCGAGGCGACGGATCGCCGACCCCAGCAGGTCGCCGAGCAGGTGGATATCGGCGCTGAGCGCCTCGTGGGCCGGAATCGGCATGACCTCTCCTTGAACCCGGCGACGACCGGGATCCCCCTGGCCGGGATCCGGAGTGCCGCGAACCAGTCTATCAGCATCACGCCCGGTTGGAACCGCCCGCCTCGGGCCCGCCCCCACCGATCGCGACAATCGCGGCCGGCGAAGTCGGCGCCAGGGGATGAACGATCGGACGCGAGCCACCCCGGATCGCGCGAAGGACCACGAACAAGACCGCTCCTCGCAAAAGTCCGGGCTTGCCGAGGAATTTGAGTTAAAGTTCGGCGACGATTGGTGCGATTAACATGATTGGTCGGGTCGCAGCGACGATGTCAATCCAGCCTTCCCAGGCCGGCGCACACCGGCCCCTTCCACTGTTCGAGGCCCGGTACATGTCGCATCCGACCCGGCTCCTCCTTCGGACCCGTCGCCCGGGCACCTCCCACCCGGTCCATCGTTGCGACCGATTCGAACGCTTCGCCGTCTGGACGGTGCATGCAGCGGGCGGGCGGTGGGGATTCCGGATCGCGATGATGACGTTCGTCGCCTGGGTGGCCTCGGGACCTTATTTCGAATACCACCAATCGTGGTCGACCACCTTCAGCATGGTCACCACGAGCGTGACCTTCCTGCTGGTCTTCCTGATCCAGAACGCCCAGAACCGGGAATCCAAGGCCGTCCACCTCAAGCTGGACGAGTTGATCTACGCGGCGAAGAACGCCCGGAACGAACTGATCCACATCGAGCACCTGACCGAGGAGCAGCTCGACCTCCTGGGCGAGCGTTATCGAAGGCTGGCGGAGCGGCATCAGGTCCCCCCGACCAGGCGGGAGTCGCCGGCGGGGCCGGGCCCCTCCGGCGGGCCCCGGCCCCCGGGCGAGGTCGACCACCCGATTCCCGGGGAGAGGTTGGACGCCGTCCCTCCCCGACCCGCTCCCCGGTCCTGACGGGTCCCGGATCCATCCCCCGCGATCCCAGGGCCCATCCGCCCGATCGTCATGGTCCCCGTCACGACGAATGGACCAGGTCAACCCCCCTTCCATCCATATTCCCGGCGGCTTGCGAAGCCGGCTCCTTCGCCGGCAGGATCGACAGGATGTAGCGGACCGCGCCGAGCGACTCGACCGCCGCCTCGCGAGAGAGGGGATCGGTGCTCACCGCGACGGACCAGTGACGCTTCAACTCCGCGACCAGTCCCAGCGTCGGCTCCTTGAGGATCCCCCTGCGGGTGGCGGCCCGGATCACCGCCTGGGGGTCGTCCGACCTCGGGGCGATCCTCCGGCTCAGCAGGGCCTGCCTCAGCCGCGACTCCAGGGCCCGCCACGCCTCGACGACGCACAGGTCGTAGTGGTCGCCGGCGAAGAGGTCATTCGCCTGGGCGAGCGACTCGGCCTCCTGCCGGGCCAGTTGCCCCATCTTGGAGATCCGGTCCCGCTCGCCGAGCCGTCGGCGGATCCGCCAGGCGACGACCTGCGACAGGATCACCCAGCCCGAGCCCAGGCCGATCGCCACCGCCGGCGCCGCCCAGGCGACGTGCGAAAGGGCGACCCGCTCGGCCAGGGCCGCCGACAGGAACAGCCCGCCGTAGATCGGCAGGACCAGGATCGCCAGCGAATAGGCGGCGTTGCCCGCCCGCTCGGACCAGGAGTGGGGGTGGTCGTTGAGCAACGTCACGGCGTAAAGGTAGACGCAGAGCCCGAGCAGCCCCGAGGTCAGCGCGTAGGCGTGGACCACCTCCAGGCGGTAGCCGAGGTAGAGGAAGCCCAGGCCCGGCGACCGGTCGAGCAGCGGGTGGAGGGCGAAGAGCGTCCCGAGCAGCGCCAGGGCGAAGCCGATCTTGATCTTGGTAAATTCCGCCATCGCAGGAAGCCCCACCGAGGGCCCGGCCGACGCGTCCCGTCGGGAATGCAGATCGGCCGGTCAGGGGCTATTCGGCGGCCGGGGCGGGAGATTGGCGATGACTACCGGGCGGATCCGGATGGTGGGAAGGCGAGACACCCCTTGACGAAGATCCCGGGGCGCGTTGATATGAAGTCTCCGGGACCGCGTCCATGATCGCCGAGTCTCCCCTGGTCAGGGAGAGCGGGGGAACCATCCATCGGGGCTAATCGTGCCAAGACGGCACGACGGGGCATTCTCGGCCCCGAGCCCGTCAGCTAACCTCGCAGGCGTCCGAGGGGCATCTCCAAGCTCGCCGTCGTCCCACGGCACGAGCCCGTCGACCCGGTCGGGTCGACACCCCGCGATCCCGGGGCCCCCGAGCCGGGGGCCGGCTGGTCGAAGGACCGCGCCCAGCCCTCGTGCGGACATCCCGGGTCCCCCCCCATGCGCGTCCATCCGCGACTCTTCGCCGTCCTCCTCTTCGTCGGAGTCGGCATGCTCGCCCTGGTCGTCGCCGGCCTGCTGGACTGGATCGTCGGCGTCCTGTTCCTGTCGATGGAGTTCCTCGGCGAGGTGCTCCGGAGCGTCTTCCGGCGGCGCCGGGACCGCCGTCATGCCCCGGGGCGATCCCGCCACGTCCCGGTCGCCTCCCTGCACTCCGCCCGACACCACCGGAGGTCCACCCGCCGCGTGGGCCGCCCCCGTCGCAGGCAGGACGGGCGTCGGGAGGAAGAACCCGCGCCGTCGACGCCCCCGGAAGCGCGACCGAAGATCCTGGTCCCCGTCAGCGGCGACGAGCCGGATCTGCTCGACTTCGCCCTGGAGGAATGCCGCGGCCGTCAGGCCGAGATGATCCTCCTGTTCACGCGAGCGATGGCGGTCATGCCCATGGGCCCGAACCCCCTGCCCGGCCTGTCCGAGGATGACGAGGCGAGGGCGACTTTCGAACGCGTCGGGCGGGCGGCCGATCAGATCGGCGTCCCCATGCGAACCATCTACGAGGCGACCGGAGACCGCCCCGCGACCATCGGCGAGGTCGCGCGGGCCTGCGGGGCGGATGTGGTGGTCGTCGGGTCGTCGCGGCGGGGCCGTCTCTCCCGGCTCCTGGCGAGGGACCTGACCCCTGCCATACTCCGCCTGCTCCCCGAGCGGGCCAGCCTCCTGATCCGCGCGTCATAACAGCCTGGTGGCCGGGCTATCTCTCCCCTCCGGGACCTATCTGAACCCGATGAGGTTGGGTGATATTCCCGGCCCGCGTTATCTCGACATCGACGGTGGCCCATGCGAGTCGCGGCTCGGTCGTCCGGGTCGTCCGCACCTGTTCTGATCCCCTCGAAATCCCCCGACCCGGACTCTCAACCGGAATTTCGGCTTCAAGAGTAATTTACCCAATCCTCCCAATCTGCTATATTCAATTTGGCCCGAGATTCCGTTTCTCTTGCCAGGGCGGTTCTCTCCAAGATTGATCGGCAACCGGGAGGATGACGGCGATGCGATTTCGATCGGCCGGGTTTTCGGTGATGACGGCGGTGGCCGTCGCGGTGACGATGGCGCCGGGTTCGGCCTCGGCATGCCACAAGTGCCGGCATAATCCGTGCACGCTGGTCGCGGCCCCGGCCCCGGCGTCCCAGTGCGTGACCGAGATGGTGCCGCAGACGGTCTACCGGACCCGGAGGCGGACCGAATTCCGGACGGTCACCGAGACGATCATGTCCCGGGTGGCCCAGACGACCTTCATCGAGCGGCAGCGGGTGGTCTGCAAGCCTGTCTGGGACACCACTTACATCCAGCGGACGGTATTCGTCTGCCGCCCGGTCTCCCGGACCACCTTCGTGAACCAGGCGTATAGCGTCTGCCGGCCGGTGTCGACGACTCGCCAGGTGACCGAGTACTGCATGCAGCCGACAACCCAGCTGGTGACCATGCCGGTCGCGAGCCATCGGTGCGGCCATTGCGGCAAGGCGAAGCCCGCCTGCGGCTGCGTGACCGTGGCGCAGACCTGTTACACCCCGGTGCCGGTGGTCCGCAACGTGGTCCAGACGCAGATGATCGCCGAGACGGCCTATCGCCAGGTGCCGGTGACCACCACCCAGATCGTCCGCGAGAGCCGGGTCGAGAACGTCCCGGTCCGCCAATGCCGGATCGTCCAGGAGCTGGTGACCGACCGGATCCCGGTGACGACCTTCCAGTGCGTCCCCAAGCAGGTCACCCGGAAGATCCCGTATCCGGTCTGCGAGACGGTGGCCGAAACCTGCTATCGACCGGTCACCCGGGTGGTCGCGACGGTCCAGCCGGCCTACTCTGCCCCGACGAGCTATACCGCGCCGCAGCCGATGGCCCCGGCCGGGTCGGGCCAGGGGGCTCCCTCGAAGCAGGGCTGAGCCGCCCGATCTGCCCCCGGCGGCCGGTCCCGGGCCGGCCGCCGGATTGTCTCACCGCGGCCGACCTACTGGCCGATGGAAGAGGTCATCATCTCCGCGATGCCCAGGGAGGGGCCATGGCGCGATCAGGAAGGGATCCGGGGGCGGCCGCGGCGACGGCCCTGTCGATCCTGCTCGCCGCCACGGCGACGGGGGGCGATCACCCCCGGCGCGAGCTGCCGACCAACGCGGTCCAGCCGCCCGGGGCCAGCTTCGAGGAGCACGTCTCCGGCGATCAGAAGGCCCTCTTCCTCAGGGATACGCTCCGGGAGACGGCCCTCAAGGTGGCCCGGGCGCCCTTCCGGTCGGCGGTCGTCGGGACCCGGCGGCTGGCCGAGCGGGTCGGGGTCGCCGTCGCCGAGTCGATCCCCAGGGCCCCGGCCCCTCCCGGCCACCAGGACCCCGAGGCCGGCGGGCCGTGCACCCCGGCGCGGATCACGCCGCTGTACGACAGCCGGCCGGCATATGACGCCCTGCTGGACCTGATCGCCTCGGCCCGGTCCCGGATCGACCTGATGATGTTCAGCTGGGACGACGACGTCGCCGGCCGGGGCGTCGCCGACGCCCTGATCGCGCGGGCCCGGGCCGGCATCCCGGTCCGTCTGATGGTCGACCGCGGCTCCTACGTCATCGGCGAGAACAATCAGAGGGTCCCGCTCGGCTGCCCGACTTACCTGACCGACCTCAAGGCCGAGCCCAACGTCCATCTGATCGAGACGCCCGACCCCGGCTTCCGGTTCGACCACCGCAAGCTCGCCGTGATCGACGACCGGATCGCCTGGTCCGGCGGGATGATCCTGACCTCCCCCTCCCTGTTCCGATGGCATAACTTCGCCTACCTGGCCGAGGGGCCGATCGTCCCCCAGTTCATCGCCCTCTTCGCCGAGCGATGGGACGAGGTGGGGGGGCCGCCCGTCGCCACCCACCCCGAGGCGGCAACGGCGGGCCCGGTCGCCCCCAACGCGGCGGTCCGGATGGTCCGGACCGACATCGGCCGACGCTCGCTCAAGGAGGCGATCTTCGGCGCGGTCGACAATGCGAAGCACCACATCTACATCGAGAATTGCTACTTCGGCGACGAGATCCTGGTCAAGAAGCTGGTCGCCGCGCAGGCCCGGGGCGTCGACGTCCGGGCCGTCCTGACGATGCGGGGCGACGTGAAGCTGATGAACAGGCTCTCCTCGATCTCGGCAAACCGCCTGTTCCGGGCCGGGGCGCGGGTCTACCTCTACCCGGCGATGACCCACGTCAAGGCGATGTCGGTCGACGGGACCCTGGCCTACATCGGGACCGGCAACTTCGACGACCTCAGCCTCCGGAACAACCGCGAGGTCGGGCTCACGGTCCGGGGACCCGACCTGATCCGCCAGATCGACGACAACCTGTTCCTCCGCGACATGGCCGACTCGGAGGAACTGCGCGCCTTGCTCCCCTTGCCGAAGGGTTGGTTCTTCCTGGAAGCGAGTTCGGCCCTCTACTGATCGCCGGGCCGCCAGAAGTGGCCGTTGAGGTAGCGGTACTCGATCAGGAGGTAGGCGACCGTGGCCGCCAGGAAGATCCCGGCCATCGCGGCCAGATAGGCGACCAGGAGCGCCGTCCGGCCGATCCGCCCCTCGAACCGCCGGGCGGACCGCCATCCGAGCCATCCGATCGCGTAATACGCCGCAAAGCCCCCGCCCGCCAGCGCGATCAGGAAAGGCTCGGTCCGCCGGTGGTCCTGGATGTCGGCGATCGCGACCGCCGCGAACGCGACGAGGAGGGCGAGGTGCCAGACCTTCACCCCGGCCATCGGCGAGAACCTACGCCCCGGCGGTCGTCCCGGTATCATGGCAACTCCCCGAGGCCCGACGCGCCCTGTCCGACCCATCTTCGGCCCGTCTTCCCCCGAGATCAACCGGGCGGGGGCGTCCGCATCTCGGCCGCTCGCGGATCCGTCACGGCCCGGTCCACGTCAGTACCGGCCGCCAACCTGCGAGTGCGGCCGGCGATCGGTCGGGGATGGACCGGCGTTGCAGCGGGTCAGGTTTGCTTCGGTTTCCTGACCTTGTCCCGGTAGTTGAGGAACTCGTTCACCTGCCAGTAGGATCGGGCATGGCGCAGGCTCCCGGCCGCCAGCATCTTCTCGAGGATGAGCCGCGACGTGCGGTCGGGCGCGGGGCGGGCCTTGTCGAAGTAGGCGTTGATCTCGGCGAGCAACTCGGCCGGCGTCGCTCCCAGCTCGGGGTAACGGGTCACGGCACTCCGGGCCAGATCCAGCAATGCCGCCCGCTCCTGCGACGACATCTCCGACGACTTCGCCCTGAGGATCCCGATCTTGGGCAGGGGCAATTTCTTGCGCTTCAGGAGGAGGACCGCCACTCCCGCGACCACTCCGGCGACGACCAACCCGATCACGACTTGCACCAGCGTCATGGTGAACGCCTCCGATGACGGCGATCCGAGCCCTGGTCCTGCCCCGCCCCGGCACTCCCAGGGACGGGGTGACCGGGTGGGTCGAACGATCAGCCATAGGATACCCCGCCCCGGGCGTCGATTTCTCCGCCGGGCAAAAGTCAGGCCGATCCTGCTTCATGGATGTCGGCCACGCCCGGCCGAATCCTTGCCACAATTCGCGATCGGGTCTCGACCTCCATTACCTCCCGGACCGGGCATCCGAACCCGATCCGCCGGTGTTACGACCCCGAACGCCCGAAGAATCCGAGCGTTGTCGGCCCGGTTGTCTTAAAATCCCCGGCCTGGCGGGGACCCTCGACCGAGGGCCCCGCGACGCGGCCCGATGTCCGGGTCGCAGCCCCACGACCGGGAGAGTTTTCGATGAACGCGCGCACGATGCTGCCGAGCCTTGCCTTCCTCGCCTTCGCCCTCGGGATCGCCCGGGCCCAGGAACCGCCCGGCGGAGACGATGCCGAGGACTTCGCGGCCGTCGCCGACGAGCCGAACCGGCATCCGCACACCGTCGCCGCCATCGAAGCTCGGGTCTCGGAGCGGGGCCGCCGGCCTGATCAGGCCCGCGAATTCTTCCCGAAATACCAGGACCGGTTCCCGTCCGGCGTCCAGACCACGCCGGACCGTGAGGCGGACCGCATCCACCGCCGGTCCCCGGGGCCCCAGGACGAGTTCTTCGCCGGCTCCGCGGGCCGCTCTCGGAAGGGGTTGAGGGACATCGATGGGATCTTCCTGGCCGAGAACGTCCCGGGGAAGGTCTACCGAGGGAACGCCGGGCGCATTCTCTTCGGCCAGAAGCCCGAGGAGCCGAAGGCCGCCGCCGGTAAAGAACTGCGGGTCCGGCCGACCGCGGACTTCGAGCTGACCGGCGACGGCTCGGCCGACCCCTGGCGCGGGGCCGAGTGGGAGCCGCTGTCGAGGCGGGGGGCCGACGGCCTCGCGTATGAGACGCGGATCAAGGTGCTCTACTCGCAGAAGGGGCTTTACGTGCTGATGGACGCGACCGATCGGAAGCTCTCATCCGCCCTCCGCGACGACTTCGCCAACCTCTGGACCGAGGACGTGTTCGAGGTCTTCCTCTGGCCCGACGAGCGCGATCCGATCTACTTCGAATACGAGATCTCCCCGCTCGGCCGCGAGTTGCCGATCCTCGTCCCCAACCTGGACGGCAAGTTCCTCGGCTGGAGGCCCTGGAACTATGAGGGGGCGAGGAGGACGCGCAAGGCGACCTCGGCCGTCGGCGGCGCCCTGAAATCGGGCGGCGAGGTGACCGGCTGGAAGGCCGAGGTCTTCATCCCGCACGAGTTGCTCAACCCGCTCCGCAACGTCCCGCCCCGCCCCGGCACGCGCTGGCGGGCGAATTTCTACCGCATGGATTACGACGACGGCCGGGCTACGAGCTGGGACTGGGCCCGCGTGGGGCCGAGTTTCCACGAATTCCAGGGGTTCGGGACGCTGGTCTTCGAAGGGGATCGCTGAGCCGGCGGGCGCGGTCCCCTTGGGAGGGCCTCAGGCCGACGCATCGGGACTCCGTCTCCTCTCGCCCGAGGAGTCGGGCGGGCCAGATTCCGGGGTCTTCCGAGATTGGCCCGATAATCCGAGGGAAGTCGACACTATATTATCTCCGGGAGGGGCGGTCGTCCTCGCGTCGGTATACCGCGGGGCGTTGGGTTCGTCTTGGCGGGTAGGCCGATCGAGTCGGGTTGGGTTCGTTTTTCCGGGGCAGGGGCGTTGCCATCGGCTCGATCTCGCCGGGCGGCGATCGGGTCAGGGTCGTCCAGGCGGGCACGCCCCCTGCGTCCCGTTGGTTCCGTATGGGCGGGAGGTCGCGAGGGGGGTGTTTGGTTCGTTTCCATCCGATGAATCTCAAGAAAAGGGTCGGGGCGACATGGCCACCTCGATTGTCGCCTCCCATTCCAGGCCGTGGCGCCGTTCCACCTCGTCGGCGAGCTGGCGACCGGTCCCTCTTGGGGCCGCCCGATGATCATCCCGACCGCGACCTGACTGGATTTCGGCCCGATGATCGGCCGATCGGGCTCAAGCCGAGCGCCCCTCCGGGCCGATCATCCCGATTGATTGCAACGACAAGAAGGGGATGCCGCCGACCCGGATGGGTCATCGGAGGCGGAGGACTGGGCACGGGAGGCCCGATCACATGAGGCGCCCTCGGTCGGGGATCGGGCCCGAGCTGGTCCCGCTGCTCCTGATCCTGGCCTGCCTGGCCGGGTCTCTGGCCTTGATCCTCTCGATCCATCGCCGGGCCATCCCGCGAGGCCCGTCGCGGCCGGTGGCTGTGGTCGCCCTCGCGCCGGCACCGCCGCCGGCCAGGCCGACGCCCACCGCTCCGGCCCCGGTCGCGGTAAAGGAGGATCCCGAGCCGGAACCGCTCCTCCCCCCGCCCCCGGAAGACCCGACCCCGAAGGAGCTGGCCAAGCTCGCCTCCGCCGAGGCCGAGCAGCTCCTGGAAGCGTCCCGGGCCGATCGACAGGCCGCGGCGCTGGAGGAGGCCCGGAAGGCGGCCGAGGCCGAGTCGGGACGATGGCGGCGGCGTCAGTCGCTGGTCCGTTCGCAGGTGGCTTCCCTGGAGACCAGGGCCCGCAAGCTGGAGACCGACGCCGACGAGCTGGCCTTCGAGCGCGACGCCCTGGAAAAGGAGCGCGACGCCCGCAAGGCGGCCACTTCCCGGGCGGGGGCGAGGCCCGGGCAGGCGATCCTGCCGCACAAGGGGATGAATGGGACCTGGCGGAGGCCGATCGTCGTCGAGTGCACCAACGGCATGGCGATCATCCGCCCCCGGGGGCTCGGCTTCGGCCTGCTCGAACTGTCCTCCGGCTTCGGCCCGTCGTCCAACCCGTTCGTCGCCGCCGTGGCCCGCGAGGCGATCGCGACCCAGCGAAAGGCGTCGCCCGACGGCCAGCCGGTCGTCCCTTACATCTTCTTCCTGGTCCGGCCCGACGGGATCCGACCTTACTATGAGGCCCGGGGTCGGCTCGAATCGCTGGGGATCACCTTCGGCTACGAGCTGGCCGACCAGGATTGGGAGGTCGATGTCCCCGACCTCGACGACTTCTCCACCTGGGACGGGTCGGCCCCCGGACCCCCGCCCGGCGAGGACTCCCGGTCCCGTCCGGGGACCCGGGGCGGCGGAACCTCACCGGCCGAGGATGACGACTTCCCCGCCTGGGGCGGCGGGACGCGCCGGGGCCCGGTCGCGGCCGGCGACGGCGGCGAATTTACCTGGCCCGCGAAGCCGCGATACCCCTCCGGCGGGGCCGGCCGGGGCGACGGCCCAAGCATCGGTGACGGCGCCGGATCGAGAGCGGGCCGATCCGGGGTCGACCCCCTGGGCCCTCCGCCCGGGCCACCGGGCGGCTCCGGCACGCTCGCGGGAAGGATCGGCGAAACGACGGGTGGCGGGCGGCCCGGGTCACGGGAGGTGCCGGCGGACGGCCGTCCCGGCGAACTCCCACCGGGGGTCGTCGGCGGCGATCCGCTCGCCCGGCTCGGCCCGGGCCCGGGAGCCGCCCCCGGCCGGACCGGCGGACCGAAGGCGGCCGCCGGGCCCGGGTTGGCGGAGGTCCCGGCCGGCGGGCCCTCCGTCGAGGGCCGGACCGCCCCGATCGGGGCCACCGGGAGGCGCCCGGGAGGATTGGCCCCCGAGGCCCAGGGATCGGGCAAGCCCGGCGCCCATGGCCCGGCCGGGTCGGATGCCCGGGGCGAAGTCGACCCCGGCGTCGCCTTCGTGTGGCCTGCCCGGCCCGGGTCCGGCTCCCGGGATCCGGACGGCATCTCACCACCGATCGGCCCGTCCCGGACGGTCGGGGTGGACCTCGGCGACCCGCCCTCGGGGGGCAATCCGCCCCCGTCGATCGCCGCCAATCCATCCCGCCTCGCCGGGCCATCTCCCGGCGGGCAGGACGCCCCGGCTGGCGGCCCTCCCCGGGACCGCGTCGGCGCTTCGGACGACCGGGGGACGGGCGGAAGCCGGCCGCCAACCGGGATGATCGGCCGGGACTCGGGGATGCCGGCCTCGGGCTCGCCCCCGGCCGGGGCTGGGGGCGGGATGCCCGCGATCCCGGGCCTGTCCTCCCCCGGGTCGCCCGCCTCGGGCTCACCGGACGGGCGACCGGGATCGGCCCCGAAGTCGTTCGCGAGGCCGGAGGTCCCCTCGGCGAAGATCGTCGATCGGCGGTTCGAGGTGGTCGTGGTCTGCGGCCCGAAGGGGGTGACGGTCCAGCCCGGCGCCTACCGGGTGACCGCCGCTGCCCTGAAGGACCGCGACGGGCTCCTCAAGAAACAGATGGTGGCCCTGGTCCGGGCCCGTCGGGCGGCCGACCCCGGGGTGACGATCGAGCCCAGGGTCCGGTTCCTGGTCCAGCCCGGCGGCGAGGCGACGTACCGGGCCGCCCGGGGCCAGGCGCTCCTGTCCGGCCTGGACTGGCCGATGACCACCCAGGTGGCCGACCCTGATTTCCCGACCATCCTCCCGATGGAGGGCTGGTGATGCCCGACCGACCCGATCCCGCGCGGCCTCCGTCCCCCGCCCCCGAATCCTACGGGAGGATCCTCGCCCGCCCGGCGCTCGTGCTCGCCCTGCTGGCGGGCGTCGGGGCCTGGCAGGCCCGGCCCCGCCCCGAGCCCGGCATTCCCGACCCGCCGCCGACGCCCGCGCCGGCCACCCCCCCGGTGATCGCGACCGCCCCCCCTGCCCCGCCCCCCGCGCCGAAGCCCCGGCCCAGGCCGGCGCCGAGGCCGACCCCGCCCGCCCCGACGCTCGACCGGGCGGCGGTGGCCCGGGCCGAGGCGGCGGTCGACCAGGCGGCACGCGACCGGGCCCGGGCCGAGGCCCGGCTGGCCGAGGCCGACCGGGCAGTCCGGGCCGCGTCGCTCCGGGTCGCCAACGACCTGGCCGAGGGCCGGTCGGTCGGGGCCAAGGTCCGCGACCCCAGCGCCCGGATCGCCGCCTCCTCGTCCCGGGGCGGGTTCCTCCGGGGCGAGCGCGACCGGCTCAAGAAGGAGCTGGCCGCCCTGGAGCGGATCCCGCAGACGAAGGCTCGGGCGCTGATGGCCAAGAACGCCGTCGCCAGGCCGACCGACGGCGCCGAGTATCACTTCGAGGTCCGCCGCAACCGGGTCTCGTTCGTCGACCTCGACCGCCTGGTCGACATGGTCAAGACCGACGCCCGGCTCCGGCTCCGGTCGGGCGGCCAGCGGTCGCGACTGGGGGCGACGGTCGGCCCGGTCGGATCGTTCTCGCTCCGGTACGAGATGGGACGCGCCCTCCCCGACGCCCTCGCCGACGTCCTGGAGATGCGGGAGACCTCGTACAACCTCCTGGGATGGGAGCTGATCCCCGACGGCCCCAACCGGGGCGAGCCGTTCGAGATGACCCGGTCGGCCTCGTCCACCTACGCCCGGGCGATCAACCGGCTGAGCCCCGGCCGCGACACGATCACGATGTGGATCTACCCCGACAGCTTCGCCCTCTACCGCCAGCTCCGCGACGACCTCCAGGCCCAGGGCTTCCTGGTCGCCGCCCGGCCCCTCCCCGAAGGGACCGCGATCCGGGGGAGCCCCGTCGGCTCGGTCTCGGCCGGGCAATGATCGAAAATCATCGAAGTCATGCGCAACACCGCAATACTATATCAAAATTCGGATAGCTTGATACAATCGCTCCGGTTTACTGCATGTCGTCGATCGGAATTCGAGCGACTTTCAGCTTGCTCACCGATGCTAATCGGAAATTTGAAATCGGGGATCTGGAATCGCGCGACAGCTTCCCAGGGCCCGGATCAATTGTGGGCCGGACGGATCTCGTGTCGGGCCCAGCCCCTGGACTCGCGGACCTCCCGGCCCAGGGGGGTGATCCGGACGAACAGGCCGGCGGCGCCGGGGGTCGACTCGATCAGGGCGAGGCCCTTGTCGGGCCCGAGGACGCAGGCGGCGGTATCGGTCCCGTCGGCGGTCGCGCCGTCGGGGGCGATCACGGTCACGCTCCGGCGCTCGGTCAAACCGAGCCCGGTCTGCGGGTCGACGACGTGGGAGTAGCGCACCCCGTCGATCTCGACGAACTGCTCGGCGTCGCCGGAGGTCGAGACGGCGGCGTCCTTCAGCAGGATCGATCGCCCGGGACGGCCGCCCGGCTCGGGGACCAGGGGGGCGACGCCGATGGTCCAGCCCGCGCGGCCCGGCGGCGGGCCGGAGACGACGATGTCGCCCGAGCCGGCCACCAGGGCCGAGGACACCCCCTCGTGGCGAAGGACCTTGATCGCCTCTCCCGAGGCGTACCCCTTGGCGATCCCGCCCAGGTCGAGCTTCATCCCGGGCCGGGTCAGCTGCACGGTCCGGGCCTCGAAGTCGAGCCGGATCGCGTCGGAGCCGACCAGCGATCGGGCCCGGGCCAGGAGGGCGGGGTCGGGCAACTTCTGCTCGCGACGGGCCCGCCTCCAGAGCCGGACCACCGGCGCGATCGAGGCGTCGAAGGCGCCCCCGGACCGCTCGAACAGGTCCTGGGATCGGGCCAGGACGGCGAACAGGTCGGGGCCCACGGCGACGGGCGGGCCGCCCGACCGGGCGACGAGCCGCATCAGCTCGCTGTCGGGGTCGTAGTCGGTCAGGGCCCGGTCCAGGTCCGCGATCCGGTCGAAGGCCGCGCGCGAGGCGCGTCTGGCGGTCGCCGCGTCTGGGCTGTATAAAACAATGGAGAAGGCCGTCCCCATGTGCGGCTCGATGAACTCGAACCGATGGGGGACGGGGCCGTCGACCCCCGGCGCCGTCGAGGCCATCGCCAGGACCATCCCGACCGCCGCCCCGATCCGCCTCGCGTCCATCTTCAGACCCTCCCCGCAGCCCCGGCGCGTCCGGCCCGGTTTCCCAGGAGAATACCACACGTGCGCCAGGCCCCGCACCGTCGAGTCGCCGCCCGATCCGCGATCGCCCTCGCCGCCCTCCTGGCCGCGTCGGCGACCGCCCGGGCCCAGGCACCGCCCCCGCCTGCCGAGCTGAAGCCGTACACCGAGACCATCGCCGGCACCGACCTCAAGTTCGACATGGTCGCCATCCCCGGCGGGACGTTCACCATGGGGAGCCCCGCCGGCGAGGCGAAGCGCAACCCCGACGAAGGCCCAACCTTCACCGCCCGGATCGGCCCGTTCTGGATGGGCAAGTGCGAGGTCACCTGGGACGAGTTCGACGAATATGCCTTCAGCAAGGACATCAAGCGCAAGCAGCGCGGGAACGTCGACGTGGCCGGGCAGCCCGCGACCGAGACCGCCGCCGACGCCGTCACCCGGTCGACCAAGCCGTACGCCGACATGACCTTCGGCTACGGGAGCCGGGGCAATCCCGCGATCTGCATGACCCACCACGCGGCCATGGAATACTGCCGGTGGCTCTCGGCCAAGACCGGCAAGGTCTACCGCCTGCCGACCGAGGCGGAATGGGAATACGCCGCCCGGGCCGGGACCACCACCCCCTACTCGTTCGGCGACTCCCCGGACGAGCTGGGCGAGCACGCCTGGTACGTCGAGAACGCCGAAGGACCCCGCCCGGTCGGCAAGAAGAAGCCGAACCCCTGGGGCCTGCACGACATCCACGGGAACGTCGCCGAGTGGTGCGTCGACCTTTATCAGCCCAATGCCTACGCCACCTTCGCCCGGATGGAGCAGCCGGCCAGGGGCCCCGTCGTCCTGCCGACCCCCAAGGAATATTCCTACGTCGCCCGGGGAGGTTCCTGGGACGACGACCCCGAGAAGCTCCGGTCGGCCGCCCGGAACTCGTCCAATCCCGAGTGGTCGGTGCAGGACCCCCAGCGCCCCCAGAGCATCTGGTGGCACACCGACGCCCGATGGGTCGGCTTCCGGGTGGTCCGGCCGCTCGACGAGCAGGATAATCTCAAGGGCGTCCGCTCCCTGGTTGTGAACCGGAAGGGGACCCGGTAGGCTACGTTTTGAACCGGCGAGCGGCCCCGCGCCGTCGTGCTTCGTCCCACCATCCGCCCGATCGAACAATCCGAACGACCCGGAGACCTCCCCCATGACCGACCCCGTCGGCGAGCTTGCCGCATCCCGTCGCGATTTCCTGAAGTCCTCCGCCGTCGCCGCCGCCGGGGCGGCCGTCACCACCCTGGGGGCGACCCCGGCGGTCCACGCGGCCGGGTCCGACGTCATCAAGGTCGGCCTGGTCGGCTGCGGCGGCCGGGGGACCGGCGCCGCCGAGCAGTCAGTCACCTCGTCGTCCAACGTCAAGCTCCACGCGATGGGCGACCTGTTCCGCGACCACCTGGAAGGGGCCCGCGAGAAGCTCGCCAAGTTCGGCGACCGCGTCGACGTCGCCAATGACCGGTGCTTCGTCGGCTTCGACGCCTACAGGAAGGTGATCGACTCGGGCGTCGACCTGGTGATCCTGGCCACCCCGCCCGGCTTCCGCCCCGAGCACATCAAGGCGACCATCGCCGCCGGCAAGCACCTGTTCTGCGAGAAGCCGGTCGCCGTCGACGGGCCCGGGATCCGGACCGTCCTGGCCGCCGCCGAGGAGGCCCGGGCCAAGAACCTGGCCGTCGTCGCCGGGACCCAGCGCCGCCACCAGGCCGGCTACGTCGACATGATGAAGAAGATCCGCGATGGCGCGATCGGCGACGTGCTCACCGCCCAGTGCTACTGGAACCAGGGCGGCCTCTGGTCACGCGAGCGGCAGGCGGCGTGGTCGGACATGGAATTCCAGATCCGGAACTGGTTGTATTACACCTGGCTCTCGGGCGACCACATCTGCGAGCAGCACGTCCACAACCTCGACGTGATCAACTGGGCGATGGACGCCCACCCGGTCCGTTGCGTCGCCCTGGGCGGCCGGCAGGTCCGGACCGCCCCGCTCTACGGCAACATCTTCGACCACTTCGCCGTCGAGTACGAGTATCCGGGCGGGATCAAGACGACCAGCCAGTGCCGCCAGATCGACAACTGCGAGAACAACGTCTCCGAGACGATCGTCGGGACCAAGGCCACCTACAAGCTTTCTCCCGGCCACTACGCCTGGGAGGGCCGCCCCAGCGGCTCCGGCCTGTTCCGGGTCCGGAACGAGCGGAACCCATACGAGCAGGAGCACATCGACATGATCGAGAGCATCCGCTCGAACAAGCCGCTCAACGAGCTCAAGACCGTCGCCGAGAGCACCCTGACGGCGATCATGGGCCGGATGTCGGCCTACACCGGCAAGGCCGTCACCTGGGAGGAGGCGCTCAACTCGAAGCTCGACCTCATGCCCAGGAACCTCGCCTTCGGCCCGACCCCGACCCCGCCCGTCTCCGTCCCGGGCGAGACCCCGCTCATCTGAGCCGGCCCGATCGGACCCCCAGGATCACCGACGCCACGGGCTCCCCGAGGGGGAAACCCGTGGCGTCCTTTGTGATGGATTTGCCCCCAGATCCGGCCGCCGTCGTCGGGGCCGGGACCGAGCGAGAGCCCAACCCATCCGCACCCATCGATCGAGGCTTCATCTGATGAAGAGGCATATCGGAGGCATCCTCCTGGGCCTGGCCCTGGCGACGTCCGGGGTCCCCGCGTTCGGCGAGGACGCCAAGATCGTCCTGATCGCCGGCCGGCCCAGCCACGGCAAGGGGGAGCACGAGTTCAACGCCGGCGCCAAGCTCCTGGTCAAGTGCCTCAAGGAGGTCCCCGGCGTCAACCCGGTCTTCGTCGGCGGCGGCTGGCCCTCCGACGAGAGCGTCTTCGACGGGGCGAAGTCGGTCGTCTTCTTCATGGACGGTGGCGGCGGCCACCCGATCATCCAGGGCGACCACCTGGCCAAGGTCAAGAAGCTGATGGACCGGGGAGTCGGCCTGGTCTGCATGCACTACGCCGTCGAGATCCCCAAGGACAAGGGGGGCCCCGAGTTCCTCGACTGGCTTGGCGGCTATTACGAGAGCGGCTTCTCGACCAACCCCCACTGGACGGCCGAGATCAAGGCCCTGCCCGATCACCCGATCACCCGGGGGGTCAAGCCGTTCGAGATTAACGACGAGTGGTACTACAACATGCGGTTCCGACCCGAACCGAAGGGGGTCACGCCGATCCTGATCGCCCGGCCCGACGACGAGACCCGCCAGGGCAAGAGCGCCTCCCCGCGCGGCCCCTACAAGCACATCGCCGACGCCAAGGGTCGCGACGAGGTCCTGGCCTGGGCCGTCGAGCGTCCCGACGGCGGCCGGGGATTCGGCTTCACCGGCGGCCACTTCCACAAGAACTGGGGCAACGACGACTTCCGGACCCTCGTCCTGAACGCGATCGTCTGGTCCGCCAGGCTCGACGTCCCCTCGGCCGGGATCAAGAGCGAGGTCACCCCCGAGGACCTGGCCCAGGACCTCGACCCCAAGCGGTGAACCGGGCCGGTCGGACGTCGGCCCGAACCGGGGGCGAGCCCGGGACCAACGGATCCGCACCCCGGTCGGGTCCCCCGGCCGATCGCCCAGGACGACGGCCGACCGCTCTCGACCGGCGCGGACGGGTGCAGCCCATCGGGGGTGGAGGGCCCCGGAGGCGGGCCCGACCTGATCGTCGGCTCCGACGACGGCCAGGTCCGCTATCACCGCCGCGACCAGCTCCGATGGTGACCTTCCGGGCGCCTCCGCCCGTATAATGGCGGCGGCGAACCCCCCGATCCCGACCCGCCCCGAGGTGCGACCCCGACGAGGATCGATCATGCCGGACCCGAGACGCCCCGACGAAACCGAGCCGATCGCCGACGCCGCCTCGCTGTTCGACACGGGCGAGGTCCGACCCTACATGGCCCCGTCCCCCCCGCCGTCGGCCGCCCCGGCCCCGGCCGTAGCCGACGGCTACGACCTGGAGGCCGACCCGTTCGCCGGGCGCGACGAGCCGCCCCGGCCGGCCCCGATCCCCGAGCCGGTCGAGCGGCCCCGGGCCCGCCCCGAGCCGCCGCGGCCCCGGACCCGCCCCGAGACCGAGACGTCGCGGCCGGAGGTAACGCCGACGCCGTCCGAGGGGAGCGGGTCGATCGAGTACGAGGCGGAGGGGGCGGTCGTCGACCCGGTCTGGACCCGGGGCGCCGAATGGGGCCCGGACCTGGTCCGGGTGGGCCTGGCCGCGGCGGCGACCATGTTCCTGGCGTGGGCGACCTCGGGCAATCTCCTGCTCTGCCTGGCCCTCCTGGCGGCGGGAGGGGCCGCTTCGGCGGTGCTCTGCTACCCGATGCTGATCACCCTGGAGCGGCCGGTCCGGATCACCCCCGAGCAGGCCGTGACCGACTTCTTCGCCGCCGCCTCGCACCGATTCCCCAGCTATCGCCGGATGTGGCTGCTCCTCAGCGAGGCCGGCCGGAAATCCGGCCCATTCCGGACTTTCGACGACTTCCGGGGCCACTGGAAGGGTCGGATCGACCGATGGAAGGCCGGCCAGGGCGCCGGACTTTTCTCGCCCCTGACGTTCGCGGTCGAGGATTTCCGGGCCGACAAGAGCACCGGCAAGACGACTTCCCGGGCCGACTACACCGTCCACGTCTCGCTCAGGGACGGCGACGCCGGGCCGATCGAGTCGTTCCAGATGGCGCACGGGCTGGTCAAGGGGCCCGACCGGATGTGGTACTTGAACCAGGGGAAGTTGTCGTCCCGGGCGAGGTGACCGGGCCGGTCCCCGACCCCGACCGAAGGACCCCCGATGAAGGTGGCGTTCCATCTCCGACGGAGGCCCGACCCGGGGCCCGCCTCGGCCGTCCTCCTGGAATCCGCCGACGCCGGGGCGGTGCTGGACCTGGCGGCCCGGGCTGGGTCGGGCCGGCTCGCGTTGATCTTCCGGGTCGCGGGCGGGTTCATCGTCAGGCTCGGCGAGGGGGTCGCCCCGCCGGTCGGCCCGATCCGGCTCCGGAGCCTGGCCGATGACCTGTACCTCCCCGTCGACGCCGACCTCGTCCCGGCGCTCCTGGACGACGAGGCTCGGGGCCTGACGCGCGACCTGGGCCTGGTCTTCCTGCCCGGCGGCCGGGTCCTCGGGTTCGACTGGTCCTCGCCGGTCCCGATCGGGTCGCTGGTGGCGCCGGGGCGGCGTCGGGCGTCGTCGTGGTCGTCGTTCCCCGACCGGCCGCCCCGGGCCGATCGGATTCGGGAGATCGCCCTGGAGTCGACCGACGGGCTGCCCGGCGACCCGTTCGGGGGGGCCGGCGATCCGGCCGGGCCCGGGGCCGGGATCGGGGCCGAGGGGGCTCCCCGCCCCGAGGGGGCCGGGGCGGCCTCGACGATCGCCGGCCGGGCGGCGATCGGCGCCGGCCGGGGCCTGATCGGGCTGGGGGCGCTCTTCGGGATCCGGGCGTTGGCCGAGGTCGGCGCCCGGTGGATCGGCCGGGCCGTGGATCGGGTCCCCCGGCTGACCGAGCAGGTCTTCGGCCGCCAGGAGGGGGCGCTCCGCGAGCTCCTCCGCCAGTTCCGCGAGGGGGACGTCGACCGGGCCCTCCGGCATGCCCTGCCGATGGGAGGGGCCGGCGCCCGGGGCACCGTCCCGTCGACCGCAGGCCGGCTCCCCCGGGTCGACCCGACCTACTCGCTCCGGTCGCTCCTGGGGTCGGGCCGGGGTCCGGGCGGGATCTGGTTCGGCGGCTTCGACGTCCAGGCCGAGCTCGCGGCCGAGTACCGCAAGGCCGCCGACGCGGCCGAGCGCCGGGGCGACTATCGCCGGGCGGCCTACATCCACGGCCGGCTCCTGAACGACCTGGCGACCGCCGCCCTGCTCCTGGTCCGGGCCGGGCTGCACCGCGACGCCGGGACGATCTACCTGGAACGGCTCCGCGACATCCCGGCGGCGGCCCGGGCCTTCGAGGCGGCCGGCGACTTCGACCGGGCCCTCGGGCTCTACCGCCATGCGGCGATGCACGTCGAGGCCGGCGACCTGCTCCGCCGCCTCGGCGAGGAGGAGGAAGCCGTCGGGGAATACGTCCGGGCCGCCGACCTCCTCGACTCCGGCCACGAGCTCGCCCGGCTCGCCGCCGGCGACCTGCTCCGCGACCGGGCCCGACGCCCCGACCTGGCGATGGGCCGCTACGCCCGGGGATGGGAGGACCGCCCCTCGGTCAACTCCGTCGCCTTCGCCCTCCGGATGGCCGCGATCCTGGCCGACCGGGGCGAGGCGGCCCCGCTCCTCGGGCTGGTCGACCAGGCCGGCGCGATGTTCCGCCGCCGCGATCTCGCCGCCATCGCCGGCGGCTTCCACAACGAGATCGCCCGGCTGGCCGACCGTCCGGCGCTGGCCGGGGCCCGCGACGACCTCCGGGACCGGGCCCTGATGGGCCTGGGGGACGTCCTCCGGGTCCTGGGCCCTCGGGGCGGTCGCCCGGGCCAGCTGGCATCGGCCTTCTTCGGCCGGGCCATGGCCTGGGCGCCCGACGTGGTCGGAGATGCGACCCATGCGCTGAAGGCGGCCTTCGACCTCGAAGCCGGGCGGAGCCGACTCGCGGAATTGATCGCCGGATCGCCATCGCCGGCGGAGATCCGGCGGATCAAGGTCGGCCGGGGGCCCGTCTCGGCCGTCTGCCACTCCCCGGCCCAGGGCGAGGTCTTCCTCGGGTTCGAGTCGGGCGAAGTCTATCGGGTCGGCCTCCGAACTTTCGAGGTCTCCCGGCTCGAAGAGGGGCCCGGCCCCGTCGCGTCGATCGCCGTCGAGCCCGACGGCCGATCGCTCGTGATGCTGATCGGCGAGGAGACCGGGTCGAGGCAGTTCGTCCACCGGACCCGGCCCCGGGGGTCGTCCACCTGGAGCCGACAGGCCCGGACGATCGAGGGCCCCGGCGACTTCTGGCTCACCCCGGTCCTGGCCGTCGGGGCGTTCCACGCCGTCGGCGTCTGGGACGGCGGCGCGATGATCCTCCTGGGCGGCGCCGGCGACCTGGAGCTGATCCGGCGGATGCCGATGCCGTACCTCAAGACCGAGCCCCACGCCGCGCTTTTGATCTCGCCGCCCTCGGCCGGCCCGAGGTCGGGCCCGACGGCGATCACCGTGTCGGCCCTGATCCACGACGGCCCGGACGTCTGCCTCGTCGACCTGGGGGGGAGGGACATGCCCCGCCCCCGCTACCTGGGCTGGAGGCCCACGCTCCCGGAAGGCCACACGCTCCGGTCGGTCCCGATGGCCTGGCTCCAGGTCGACTCCGAACGGCTCGAGCTGGCCGGCCTCGACCGCGAGGGGGCCATCCACTGGTCGTCGTTGAAGATCAATGACGCGGAACTGATCCGCACTTCGAACAACATATCGGCGAGCGATCGGTCGTATGCCGCGACCACCATAATCCGGGCCGGGCTGGTCGCCGGGGTGACCGAATCGGGGGTCGACTGGCTCCGGTGCGGCCCCCAGGCGTTCACGCCGATCGGCTCGACCGGGGCGGAGTCCCCCTCGCCGATGGCCTGCTTCGCCGACCCCCGGGCCGGCGACCTGGTCGTGGTCTCTGGCGACGGCACCCTGTCCTGCATCCCGACACCCCGATGACCTTCCATCCGGGACCTTGACCCCGGTCCCTCGGGGCATAGAACGGGGAGACGGCCGGCGGGAGGAGGCCCGACTTCCTCCCGTCGTGCCCCGTCCATCGGCCTTCCTCGATGACGGGCCGGCCGCCGGGATCGTGGAGCCAGGGTCACGGGGAAGCGATCCGGGCGTATGCATCCCGCACGCGGCCCGAGAGAATTCCACGGCCCGTGATCCGAGCGATGCACCATTGCCCGGCGGGCGTGGGCGAGATATCATGACCCGGTCGCACCTCGTCGAATCGGAAGAACGTCCCCCCCCGCCACCCCGCAACCTGGCCCGCCCCGAAGATGGGAATGCGTCGATGCCCCGGGAGTTCCGGAGTGTCCGATGATCAGGATGATTGGTCTGCGAATGACGCCGACGCGGGCGAACACCCGAGGAGAGGGGGGGGCATGCCGGACATCGGCCAGTTGCGGGAAGTGACGGCGCGGGCGTTCGACGGCGACGGGCCCGGCGCGGCCCGGGCCGAGGCCGATCCGAGCGGTCGGCGGTATCGATTCCTGGCCAAGGCGATCCCCCAGATCGTCTGGACCGCCAAGCCCTCGGGCCAGATCGACTCGTTCAACCCGAGATGGACCGAGTATACCGGCCAGACGGCCCGGCTGGCGATCGAACAGGGCTGGCATCGGTCGCTCCATCCGGACGACGTCCGTCGATGGCAGGAGGGGTGGGAGCGGGCGGTGCGGTCGGGCGAGATGCCCGGGATCGAGCTCCGGCTCCGCCGGTCCGACGCGGCGTTCCGATGGCACCTGGCGCGCGCCCTGCCGGTCCGCGACCGCCAGGGGCAGATCCTCAAGTGGCTGGGGACCTGCACCGACATCGAGGATCAGAAGCGGGCCGAGGGGATGCTCCGCTTCCTGGCCGAGGTGAGCACGGTCCTGGCCTCGTCGCTCGACTACGAGACCACGATGGCCGCCGTGGCCCGGATGTCCGTGCCGCACGTGGCCGACTGGTGCGTCGTCGACATGATCGAGCCCGACGGGTCGACCCGCCGGCTCGCCGTGGCCCACTCCGACCCATCCCAGGTCGAGCTGGGATGGGAGCTGGCCCGCCGGTACCCGCCCGCGATGGGCGACCCCCGGGTCGCGACCCGGGTGCTCCGGACCGGCCGGTCCGAGATCGCCGCCCGGGTCGACGCCTCGGCGCTGGTCGAGTCGGCCCGCGACCCCGAGCACCTGGCGATGCTCCGGGCCCTGGGCTGCATCTCGTCGATCTCCGCGGCGCTGGCGGCCCGGGGCCGGACCCTCGGCGTGATCACCTTCGCGATGGCCGAATCGGGCCGGCTCTACACCCCGGCCGACCTCCCGCTGGTCGAGGACCTCGCCCGCCGGGCGGGCATGGCCGTCGACAACGCCCGGCTCTACCGCGAGGCCCGCCAGGCCCGCGAGGAGGCCGAGGCGGCCAACCGGGCCAAGGACCGGTTCCTCGCCGTGCTCTCGCACGAGCTCCGGACCCCGCTGACGCCCGTCCTGGTCGAGGTCTCCGCACTGCTCGACGACCCCGCCACCCCCGCCGAACTCCGGCCGGTCCTGGAGATGACCCGGCGGAACGTGGAGATCGAGGCCCGGCTGATCGACGACCTGCTCGACCTCAACCGGATCATCCAGGGCAAGCTCCCGCTCCACCGCGAGGTCGTCGACGTCCACCGGCTGATCCCCCAGGCGCTGGAGATCTGCCGCGACGAGGTCGCCGCCGCCGGCCTCCGCGTCGACGTCGACGCCGGGGCGGACCGCCATCACGTCGAGGCCGACCCGGCGCGGCTCCACCAGGTCGTCTGGAACCTGATCAAGAACGCCGTCAAGTTCACGCCCCCGGGCGGCTCGATCGGCATCCGGACCCGGTCCGAGGGCGGCCGGATCGTCGTCGAGGTGTCCGACACCGGGGTCGGGATCGACCCCGAGGTCCTCCCCAAGATCTTCGACGCCTTCGAGCAGGGCGGGACCTCGGTGACCCGCCGGTTCGGCGGCCTCGGACTCGGCCTGGCCATCGGCCGGAGCCTGGCCGAGGCGCACGGCGGGACCCTCACCGCGTCCAGCCCGGGCAAGGGGCTCGGCTCGACCTTCTCGGTCTCGCTGCCCGTCGTCGCCGCCCCGTCGGAGGAACCGGTTGCCTCGCCCCCGATCTCCCCGGACGGGCCCCTGCCGGTGGCCTCGCTCCGGATCCTCCTGGTCGAGGACAACGTCGACACGCTCCGGGTGATGGCCCGCCTCCTGGAGGGCCGCGGACATCGGGTCGCCCAGGCCGACGGCGTGGCCCAGGCGGTCCGGCTTGCCGAAGAAGGCGAGTTCGACCTCCTGATCAGCGACCTCGGCCTGGCCGACGGCAGCGGCCTCGACCTGATCCGACGGCTCCGCGCCCTCCGCCCGATCCCCGGCATCGCCCTGTCGGGCCACGGCATGGACGACGACGTCCGCCGGAGCCGCGACGCCGGCTTCGTCGAACACCTGACCAAGCCCCTCGACTTCCGCCGCCTCGAAGGGGCGATCGCCCGCGTCGCGTCGGCCTGGGCGGAATGAGCGGATCGGCCGCAACGCCGCCCCGACTCGACAACCGTCGCGCCGGGATGTCTTCACGCGATTTGACATTCATCTTCACGCGATTTGACATTCAAACGGCGGCCGCGCCGCCGGCCGGACGGGCGCGGAAGCTCCGGTCTTCGCGCGGGTCTCGCACCCGACGGTGCAAACGGATCTCGACCCGGGCCCGACCGGTGAAGTCTGATATCCTGGCGGGGATGTTGCCGTGCGGGATGGATGCACAGGCAATTTTCCATGGATTTCGATTTTTATTGTGGACTTGGCCACGGTTTACGTTAGGTTAAAGTCTCCCTATTTCCATCTTCCCATCATCAGACCAGATCGAGCCTGCCGACGGATGTCCGATCGGCCGATCGAGTCGCGCCCTGCTCGATGAGGGGCCTTCGTCCCTCCCCGACGGCGTCACACGCCGGGCAACGCCACTCTTCTATCCCTTTCTAGGAGACCCCAGATGGTGCGCAAACGTCGCGGCTTCACGCTGATCGAGTTGCTGGTGGTGATCGCGATCATCGCGGTCCTGATTGCCCTCCTCCTTCCCGCCGTCCAGTCGGCCCGCGAGGCCGCCCGCCGGTCCCAGTGCACTAACAACCTCAAGCAGCTCGGGATCGCGCTGCACAACTATCATGACGTCACCTTGAAGCTCCCGTGGGGCGCCGGTCCGTGGGGATGGAACGACTGGTCGGCCCACGTCATGATGCTCCCTTACATGGAGCAGACCCCCATGTACAATGCGATCAACTTTGTGAACGGGTGTGCCGATAGCCGCTGCGGCGGCATGAACACGACCGCCGTCTATAACAAGGTCGCCGGGTTCCTCTGCCCGTCCGACCCGGATCGGCTGACCTCCCCCCACGGCCACAACAACTACATGGGCAATGCCGGCTCGGCCCCCAACGCGTTCTACGGCTGGAACGCCGTGAGCAAAGGCTCGGACGGCCCGAACGCCGGGATCTTCTGCTTCGTGGGCGTGGCGTGCGACAACGGGCCGGCCCCGCCCTGCGGCAACGCCCAGGGCCAGGCCCCCTTCTCGATCGGCTTCCGGGACATCACCGATGGGCTGAGCCAGACCGTCGCCTTCAGCGAGCGGGTCAAGGGGATCGGCAACAACAACAACTCGACGATCGATAACACCAAGCCCTCGGCCTCCTTCGTCGACGTCCCTGGCGTGCCCAATGATGGCAATCTGGACGCGCAGCCGGGCCCGTTCTACCAGGCCTGCAAGAGCTTCAACACCAGCACCATGACGACCAAGAATCTCGACAACCAGGATGCCTCGGGCCGGCGGTGGGACGTCGGCTACGCCCCCGACACCCGGTACGTCCACGTCATGCCGCCCAATGCCCCGATCCAGTGCGGCGGGACCAATGACGATGCGGGCCGGCAGGCCGGCTACGGCGCCACCAGCCGCCACCCGGGCGGCGTCAACTGCCTGTTCGCCGACGGCTCGGTCAAGTTCATCAAGGAGACGATCAACACCGCTCCGTGGTGGGGCATCGGGACAAGGTCCGCCGGCGAGGTGGTCTCGTCCGACTCCTTGTAATCCCCGACGCGACCAGCCCAACCCGGTCGGAAGCACGAAGCCCCCGGATCCCTGGCAGGGATCCGGGGGCTTTCGTCGTGTAGGCTCCGTCTCGGCCGCCGTCCGGAGGCCCGGCCGGGTCACTTCGCGGACGCATCGTAATCGAACGTGTTTTCTCCCGCCTGGACGTTGAAGCTGGTCTTGTTGTATTGCAGGATCTGGTACTTTTTGGTCAGGCTCCCACCCAGTTTCACGGTGTTCTCGCCGACCATGGTCTTGATCGTGTAAGAGCCGTCCTTGCCGATAGGGGCCGTGACGACGGGTACAGGCCTCTTGTAATTCGACGGATCGAACGAGATATCGCCTTCCGTCGCCGGCTTGCCGTCAACCTTGACGACGCCCTTGACGGTCGCCTCGGCGGTCGAGGTGTCGACCGACGGCGGGGAGCCGCCGCAACCGACCGCGACGACAAGCGAGGCGGACGCCGAGATCCGGGCCATCAACTTCATGAACGATCGCATAAGCTGCTCCTGGTGAATGGAAAGGGATGGGCCCGGTACGGGCGGACCCGGGCCGGCGGGCTGGCCCGTCGTGTTGCCGGGATGAGGGGGAAATCCTGGGTTACTCGCCTTCCAACGGCTCGAAATCGGGTCGGAAGTCGTCCCTGACGTCGCGTTTTTCGGGTGCGATCCCGGGCCCGGCCGGCTTGCGGGCCTCGGGTCCTCGGGTCGCGACGGTGTCACGACCGATCGTCGTCTCGATCGTGTCGATCGTTCCAGGATACGAGGTCCGGCCGGCCCGGCGAAGGTTGCTCTGCCCGGGACCGGAGATTTCCCGGAGGGCGACCGGATCCCGCCCCTCGACGAGTCGGAGGATCCGGTCGGCGGGCAGGTCGGACCACGACTGCACCAGCCCCGACGGCCATCGGACTTCCAGGCGGTCGACCTTCGCGGCGCCGCCCAGGCCGAACCAGATCCGGGGGTCGTTCGAGCCCAGATAGCTGGTGCCGGAGGTCAGCCATCGGGTGGACGTCCGCCCCCCGGCCAGGCAGGTGATCCGGGCCCCGACGGGCGTCTTGCCGGACTTCTCGCCGACCAGCCGGAGGCCGATCCAGTGCCCGGCCTCGCTCAGGTTCCGGAGCACGGCCGCCGGCGTGTCGCGGTGGACCACCACCAGGTCGACCCGGCCGTCGTTGTCGAGGTCGCCGGCCGCCGCCCCCCGGCCGACCGCGGGCCGGGCGAAGTAAGGGGCGATCGAGGCCGGGGCCAGCTCGAACCGGCCGGGGGCCCGGGATCGATAGAGGCTCGGCCGTTGCGCCATCGGGTGATCGGCCCAGGGGCGGTCGTCGACGTGGCCGTTGGCGACGAACAGGTCGAGCCGGCCGTCGTTCTCGACGTCGATGGCCACGGCGCCGAAGCCGGTCGTGGCCCGGCCGTTGGCGTCGAGGCCGGCGGCCCGCGTGACGTCGTCGAACTGCCCGCCGCCCAGGTTCCGGAGCAGGGTGTTGGCCTCGTTGAGGAAGTTGACGTGGAACAGGTCGATCCGCGAGTCGCCGTCGAGGTCATCGGCCACCACGCCCATGCTGGCCGTGGCCCGGCCGTTGCCGTCGTAGGCGGCGCCGGCGGGGACGCCGACCTCCTCGAACTTCAGGCCGCCCAGGTTGCGGAACAGGAAGTTGGGGGCCGCGTCGTTGGCGACGAACAGGTCGAGCTTGCCGTCGTCGTCGAAGTCGGCGATGGCCAGGCCCAGGCCGAGCCCGCCGGGGACTTCCAGGCCCGCCTCCCGGCTGACGTCGGTGAAGGTCCCGTCGCCGTCGTTGCGGAAGAGCTGGTCGAACTGGGGCCGGAACTGGCCCGGCGGGCAGTGGAACGGCCGGCCGGTCGGGTCGAGGCATTCGGGGACATTCCTCGGGTCGGCCTCGACGTAGGTGACGACCATCAGGTCCAGGTCGCCGTCGCCGTCGAGGTCGCCGAACCCGGCGGCGGTGGTCCATCGATCGGAGCCCACCCTGGCCCGAGCGGTGGCGTCCTCGAAGGTCCCGTCGCCCTTGTTCCGGTAGAGGACGGCCCGGCCCAGGCCGGTGACGAACAGGTCGTCGTGGCCGTCGCCGTCGTAATCGCCCACGACGCATCCCATCCCGTAGCCGTGCCCGCCCACCCCGGCCCGGGCGGTGACATCCTCGAAGGTCCCGTCGCCCTTGTTCCGGAACAGCTTGTTGGGCGCCGGGTCCTCGCCGGGTGCGATCGGCAGGCGGCAGCCGTCGACGAAATAGACGTCAAGCCGGCCGTCCTCGTCGTAATCGAACAGGCCGACGCCGCCGCCCATCGTGTCGCCCAGGAACAGGTTGCCGGTCGGCCAGGCGTTGTATCGGAAGGCCAGGCCGGCCCGGTCGGCGATGTCCTCGAAGCGGACCATCGCCGAGGACGAGGCCGCGGCGACCCCGATCCGGACGGTCGACGGGCCGGCCGACTTGCGGCGGAGGGCAATCGGAGTCGACGGCGGCGGCTCGGCGATCTTGGCCAGCTCGGCCTGGGCCAAGGTCCGGGTCGGGTCGAGCCGGATGGACTGCTCGAACCAGCCGCGGGCTTCGGCCATCAGGCCGGAGTCGCGGCAGAGCCCGGCAATCTGCTCGAACAGGCCGGGGTCCACCCCGCCCCGGAGGCATCGGTCGATCTCCAGGACGAGCGTGATCCCCCGGATCCGGACCGCCTCGGCGCGAGCCATCAGCGGCTGCCCCTCGTCGCCCCGGCCGCGGCGGACCAGCGCCTGGCCGAGCCGGTAGAGGACGACCCGGTCGTCGGGGTTGGCATCCAGGGCCTTGCGGTACTCGGCGATCGCGAGGTCGATCGAGCCCCGGGACTCCTCGACCTGGCCCCGGATCAGCCGCCACCGGGCCCGTTCGGGGCCCGGGGCCGGCTCGGGGCCGAGGGCGGCGTCGACCCCGGCGAGGTCGCCGGTCGCCAGCCGGCACTCGGCCAGCGCGACCCGGCCGATCGGGTCATCCTCGATCGCCGGGGCGGCGGCCTCCAGGAGCGGCCGGGCCTCCGCCGGCTTGCCGAGCCGGAGCAACCCCAGGCCCCGGGCCCGCCGGAGGATCGAGTCGCCGGGCGTCTTCTCCAGGAAGTCGAGGAGCTCCCGCGACTGGTCCCGGCCGCCCGAATCGTCCGCCCTGAGGCCCACCATGGTGACCAGGTGTCGGGCGTCGGGGTCGAGATGGTACAGCTCGCGGAGGACGGCGCGGGCCTCCTCTTCGCGGGCCTCCAGCACCAGGAGATACGCCATGCGTCGGCGGGCCTCCACGGCCCTGGGGTCGCGGGCGACGACCTCCCGGAGGACGTCCTCGGCCCCGGCGGCCTGCCGGTCCTGGATCAGGATCTCGGCCACCTGGGTCCGGGCCTCGGTCCAGGCAGGGCCCGGGCCCTTGACCCGATCGAAGGCGGCCCGAGCCTCGACCGGGCGCCCCGCGATCCGCCGCGTCCCGCCCAGCATCAGCCAGGCCGTGTCATCGTGGGGCGATCGGGCCAGGAGGCGGACAAGGCCGGCCTCGGCCCGGTCCAGTCGCCCGGCCACGATCTCCCGGCGGATCGACTCCATGTCGGCCGGGATCGAACCCCCGCGGCCGAACAAAACCCAGACCGACGCCGCAACCGCGAGAAACGCAGCGAGGGCTGCCCCGCCGATCCGCCGCGACGGGGTCTTGTGAATATCGAATGAGATGGATCGGCTCATCCGATCCATGATAGGGGCCCGCGGGCCCGGATGCCAGGCGACTTCGCACCCCGCCAGGGCCGATCGATTTGCGGGGAGCGTCACGGCTCAGGGCCGGGGAGCCGCGAAAGTCGGATGTCCCCGGGTCCGACCGTCACCGCGCGGGCGTCGGACCAATCATCACTCCTGCTTCTCCACCCCGCTCGAAGGACGCCGCGATTTGCCCAGGGGTCGGTCGCCTCGACCGTGCTCCTCTCGCATCCTCACCAGGCCCTTGCGAAGCTCGTCGCGCGTCATGGAGCCGTCATTGTCGGGGTCGATCTGGTCGAACAGCTCCCTGGGCCCGCGCCATTCGTCCCGGGTGATGTTCCCGTCGCCGTTCTTGTCCATCGTCTCGATCCGATCGACCCAGGCACCGATGATCGCCTTGTTCACCTCCTGGCGGGACACCGTGCCGTCCTTGTCGACGTCGGCCCGGACGAAGAACGCATTCAATTCGGCCTTGCTGATCGTCCCCTCATCGTCCGTATCCACGGCCTGGAACAGGTCGGGGCGGAGCCAGTAATCGTTGTCGTGCTGATCTTTGCGGAAGCTGTCGGCGTGCTTCTGGGTCGTTCGAGAGGCTCCCTTGCCCGGCTCCTGCCCCTGGGCGAGGGCCCAACTGCTGCCGAGCACGACCGACATGCCGAACGCGAGGGCGTGACGCTTATCCATGACTTTGTGCCTTTCGTGATCCCGAGCCATCTTCATCCCGCGCTCGACCGGGGCCGAGCCGGGACGGAGGTGCAGGGTGCACCCAACTCCCCGGTTCGTGCAAAGGAGGTGCCGGGGAAACATGACACGCCGACATTATTCATGCCAAAAATGACAGGAAACTTGATAGATTTATCATATTTATATGCGATTACATTCCACGAACCGCCCGGGTTGCCTTGCCTGCCGGGGCCGTGGGAACCGGTGGTGACTTGACGAGGACGCCTCGGGCTGCTGGAATTCCGTTAGAATGGGACGAGGATACCCCGGATCATGCCAGTCCAACTCCGGTCGTCGGGCAAATGTCGGACAGAATGCCCGTCGAAAACGTCGGTTTTGCGCGAAACCGAAGGGATTGCCCCAGAGATTCCGTATCGAAAGCGAGCCTCCGACATGCCCGAAACGCCTCCGGGACGGGTCCCGCTCTGGTTGTCCGTCCAGCGGGCGGCCATCCGAACCTATGGCCTTCGTAATCTGCTCTCGATCGCGGCAACCAGGGCGTTGGGCAGATTGACCGGCGGTCCGATCATGGGGCGATTGACATCCCCCTTTTCCAGGTATCCCTTGCACTTCCGATCCAATTCGAGCGACGTTGCCGTGTTCCGCCAGATCTTCATCGAACGGGAGTATTCCTGCTTCGATGATCTGCAATCGCCCGGCCTCATCATCGATTGCGGCGCCAACGTCGGCTATTCCTCGGCTTACTTCCTGTCCCGTTTCCCGGGATGTTCGATCATCGCCGTCGAGCCGGATCCGGGCAATTGCGAGGTCTTGCGACGGAACCTCGCCCCTTTCGGGACGCGCGCCCGGACGATCCAATCCGCCGTCTGGTCGCGTCCGACGCGGCTGAAGATCATCGAGGACAGATATCGCGATGGACGCGAGTGGACCCGCCAGGTCGCGGAGACCGACACGACCGGCGAGGGCACGCTCCAGGCCGTCGACGTCGGCGGACTGCTCGCCGGATCCGGCTTCCCTCGAATCGCCCTCCTGAAGATGGACATCGAAGGGGCGGAGGTGAACGTGTTCTCCTCCGGTTACGAGTCGTGGCTCGACTCCGTCGACAACATCGCCATCGAATTGCACTCGGACACGCATTTCGGCGATGCCGAATCGGCATTCGCGAATGCAATTTCCGGTCGCGGGTTCGAGGTGAGCCGGTCGGGAGAACTGACGATCTGCCGGCGAACGGTCGCCTCCGTCATCGGCACATAAATGCCAGTTGTATCTATTATACCATGCTGACGAAACCCCGCGGCGACCTGCGAGCCGATCGGCGGGCTCGGAATCCATCAATTCCTCTCGACGAAATCAACAATGCAAGCGCATCTATCTGATGTTAAATTGTACGAGTGAGAGCACTCAAAAATTCCTATGGATCATTTTCAGTGATGAATGAGATTCAATCCCTCGTGAACATTCGGTTCACCAGGCCGAATGAGGGGATACCGAGCATGTGACGAACGTAGACCGTCCTCCTCAGGCCGTCATGGATCCCGATCGGGCGGCCGGTTGCGATGGCTATCCGCGGGGCGGGTCGCGACTCCCGGATGGTCTTGAACAGCCGGAAATCCTGCGTGTAGAAGAAATGCGGGCCCTCATCTCCGTGAGTTTTCAACATCTGTTCGTAGCAATCCAGGGCCAGCGTCGGCCTGACGACCAGGCATGCCGTGTCCACATGGCCCCAGTCGAGGCCCTCGACCGGGATGCCCGGGGGCGGCCAGACCCGGCGTTCGCACAGGATCGGCATGAGGAGGAGATCCGGGTGGTCGGCCTCCGCCAGGGCGGCGGCGATCCGGGCCAGGGCATGGCGAGAGAAGTAATTATCGTCGTCCCAGAAGACGCAGTAATCGGCCACGCCTTCCCGGATCATGTGCCGGAGGCCCTCGATGCGCGGTGACACGCCGAAATTATTCGCCCTCCGCTCGGTGTGACCATAGGAGATCCGCGAGTCCCGGGCGCGAGCCTCGTCGACGAGCGACCCCATGCTCTCATTCGGACCGTCGTGGACGACGATGAGCCGCCAGCCGGGATGGGTCTGGCTCGCCATCCTCGGCAGCAACCTCTTCAAATACTTGGTGCGTTCATATGTTGGAACAATAATACCGAAATTCATGGGTGCGATCCCCGCGAGGGTCGGCCGACCGTGAGGTCTGGGACGAGAGACCTTGCCAGCGTGCTGCTTGCGACGGCCGTTGTCAAGCATTCAGGTATCATGATGGTGGCTCATGATGCCGCCGACGAACGCCCAGCGGAGGGGCCTTCACCCTTCCCCATGATTCTCGACCCGGATTACCTGGATTCGGCCGAGGCCCGGCGTTGCTCGGGCCTAAAATGGCAATGATCTCAGCCATCTCACCGATGGACGCGTCGCGTCCCGGGCTTCCATCAGACCGACGATCATGTCGCATCGATGGTAAAGACCCGAGATCGGCGCGAACCTGCCGGCCATGTCCACGGCATCATTCGCGCAGAGATCGGGAAAAAAGGCGACTCGTGAGCGGCCTTACCGGATGAATATGAGGTCGAAGGGCCTGACTGGCACGAGGCCAACGGTCCGGAGGATCCGGCTTCTGGGAGTCCGTCATGGGAGCCCCGACAATCTTACCTAATCAGCACGAAAGCCGGGTCCGATCAACCTTGGGTTCGTTTCTCCCCCGGGATGGCGAGGCCATCATCCGATCGATTCTGTCCGAGGGCAGGCGCGGGCAATGTTGGCTTCGATTTATCGGCGGTCGCCATCGACCTTCGTTGGGTCCGATTTTCGGACGCGGTCGAAGCGGACGGTTGGTTGGGTTCGTTTTTCCCGGGACGCGGGCGGACCCGACGGGACCGGATTTCCAGGCCGAGATGGGTTCGTTTTTACGGGGCGATGGGGACGGCAGCCCGAGGGCCCGAACCCGGTCAATCCCTCCTGATCCGGGCAATGGCAAAGTCGTGCCTGAAGGCGTACTCTCGCCGCAAAGCTTTTCAAGCCATAGTGTAGCGGCTATCGGAGATTTCTCGGTCATCCGGGGACGTGGACCACGGTGAGGGTCGCCGGAGTCACTGACGGATCGGCGTGCCGATCCCCCGAGCAACGGGAAGCCATCGGCCGTCGTCCTCCCGGTCGAGCGGGCTGAGGTCGCGGCCCCGCAGGTTCGACGAGGAGTCGAACCCCCGGCCTTCCTCCGACGTACCGAACGGGTCGACCGGATCGGGGCGGGGGATCGTCACCGAGGGAGGCGTCCGGCCACTCTTCGACCGCCGGACGGGCGGGCGGGAGGCAGGCGGGGGAATCCCGTCATCCTCGAAGGTCCGGGAGGGGATCCCCAGGGCCTGGACGTCTCCCCCCTGTCTCCGGATGAGTTCCTTGGCGTCGTCGAGTCGGGCGGCCAGCTCGCCGTTGGCGTCGCTCTCCTGGACGACCTGGGCGTCGAGCCGGGTGTTCTCGGCCCTCAGCTCGCCGACGTCCTTGCGGAGCTTCTGATTCTCGACTTCGAGCTGGCTGACGCTGGCCTTGAGCGACCCGACCATCGTATATCGCGATGCCAGGGGCCCCGACTGGGCGCATCCGATCGGGGCGAGGGCCGCCAATCCGGCCAGCAAGGCGAGGTGTCGGGGTCGGCCGGTCGCCATGACGATCCACCCTCTCCTTCGGATCCGGATTCACGACCAGGGAGCGTCTCGGTTCAGCCCTTCGCCGGTCTTCGCCGCGTAGTTGGGCGGCGGGAGGTCGTCGTCGTTCGGGGGTTTCGAGGCGTCCGGGCCGGGCGGGCCATCACGATCGGCCCGGGCCCTCCGGATCGCCAGGATCACCGTCATCGACAGGGCCGTCGCCACCGAACCGACCATTGCGCTGAGCAAGATCACCAGGCCGGAGGTGCTCCGGAAAGTCCCCAAGCCGAACGGGAACGCGATATTGACCGACTCGCTATTCTTCAGGACGAACCAGAGCATCAGGCCGAGGACGACGGCCAGCGCCACCAGCCGCCTGTAGATCCAGAGGTTCCGGACCAGCGATCGCCGGCGCCGCTTGTAGTAGGGGGATGACATCGGAAGCCTCCAATGGATCGGGGCCCGTCGCGACATCCTCCCCCGGCATACATCGTCAGTTATCCCGGCCCGACAAGAACCAGAATAGCACGGGGATGATGTCGAAGTAGGATTTCAACGCGCGGTCCCAAGCCCATGGCCAGGCCAGCATCAGGACCAGGGCCGCGATGCTGAGATAGGGACCGAAAGGCATTTCGCGGTCCGAGCTGCGGTATTTCCGGCCCGAGATCCGTTTGACCAGGTAGGCCGAGAATTTCCAGAGGGCCGGGATCAGGCCGACGAAGGCCGCCAGGAACGGCGTGACCAGCGCCGCCTGCCAGCCGAGGAACGAGCCGATCATCGCCATGATGTGGATGTCGCCCGAGCCCATCGCCTCTCGGCGAAAGGCGAGCGTCCCCAGCAGCCGGATCGTCCCGATCAGGGCCGCGCCGGCGACGAGGCCCTGCAACCCGACCCGGAGCCCGCCCGCGATCGTGGCCGCGTCCGAAGGCACCGGGCGGGCCGCCGGGAAGGCCGCGCCCAGGGCCAGGCCCAGAACGATCCCGGCGTTGGTGATCGGCGCCGGGACGATCGTCAGGTCGGCGTCGATGAAGGTCACGGCGATCAGGAGCGAGACCAGGATGGCGTGGCAGGCCACCCTGGCCAGGAGCGGCAGGTCGTCGCGGACGTACTGCGCCGGGATGACGGCATCGACCAGGTAGACGGCCAGGAACAGCAGGCCGACCAGGAGCTCGACCAGGGGATAGCGCGGCGAGATCCGCACTCCGCAGTGGCGGCAGGCCCCCCCGAGGAGGATCCAGCCCACGATCGGGACGTTGTCGCGGGCCTCGATCGCCTCCAGGCAATTCGGGCAGTGCGAGCCGGGCCAGATGACGCTCTTCTCCCACGGGATCCGGTAGATGCAGACATTCAGGAAGCTGCCCACGACCGTCCCGATGACGAACAGGCCGACGCCATAGATCAGGTGGATTGCGATGGGATAATTCACGCTTCGGCGCCCTCCGATCCGGGGCCATCGGGCCCGAGCCAGGCGCCGAGCACGGCATCGGCGACCTCCTCGGTCGTCCGCCCGGCGGTGTCGATCGCGGCGTCGGCGACCTCGCGATAGAGGGGCGATCGATCGGCGAGGACCGCGGCGATCTCGGCCAGGGTGCCGGCCGAGGTCAGGGCCGGGCGGTCGTCAAGCCCGCGCCTCGACCCCCGGAGCCGACGGGCCAGCGTCTCGGGGTCGGCGGTCAGCCAGGCGACGAAGCCGAATTCGCGGAGGGCCGCCCGGCTCTCCTGCCGGAGGATCGCGCCGCCGCCGGTCGCCAGGATGGCGCCGGGGAGGCTTTCCGTCAGGTCGCGGATCGCCCGGGCCTCGCGGTCGCGGAAGGCGGGCTCTCCCTCCTCGGCGAAGATCGACCGGATCGACCGGCCGGCGCGGGCCTCGACCTCGCGGTCGGAGTCGGCGAACGGCCGGCCCAGCCGATCGGCCAGGATCCTCCCGACGGTCGACTTGCCCGTCGCCCGATAGCCGACCAGGGCCAGCCCCCGGGCCCCCGGGGGTGGCCGCCTCATTGGCGGATCGGCCCGAGCCGGCGGCGGAGGACGTCGCGCATTACCTCCACCGGCGGATCCTCGCCGGTGTAGAGATGCGACTGGATCGCGGCCTGGCGGAGGAACATCTCGACGCCGGTCACCGTCCGGCACTCGCGCTCGCGGGCCAGCTTCAACATCATCGTGTTCTCGGGATGGTAGACGGTGTCCATCACCACCATCCCCGCCCGGAATCCGGCCGGCGGCATCGGCGAGTCGTCGACGTCGGGGTGCATCCCGACCGGCGTGCAGTTGATCACGATGTCGGGCTTCATGCTGGCCCGCATCGCCCAGGTCGAGGTCCGGCAGCCCAGCTCCTCGGCCAGCCTCAGCCCCCGCTCCTCGGTCCGGTTGACCAGGGTCACGCCGGCCCCCCGCCGGATCAGGCCGAAGCCGATCGGCCGGGCCACGCCCCCCGCGCCCAGGATCAGGACCTGCTTGCCCGAGAGCGGGCTCAATGTCCCCTCGCCCGGCGGCCCGCCGTAGGCCCCCTCCAGCGAGTCCATGGCCGCCCGGTAGTCGCTGTTGTAGCCGACCCTCGACCCATCCTCCTTGACGATCATCGTGTTGCACGAGCCGGTCCGCTCGACGGCCCCGTCGGCCGAGCTCAGCAGCGGCAGGACGGCCTGCTTGTGCGGGATGGTGATGCTGTAACCCCGGATCCCCAGCCAGGCGACCTCGTCGAGCGACGCCTTGAGCCGCTCGGCGGGCATCAGGATCGGCACCATCACCTTGTTCTGGCCCAGGTGGCGGAAGGCGGCGTTGTGGACCGGCGGGCTGAGGCTCTGGCCGATCGGGTCGCCGATCACGGCGTAGACCTCGGTCTCGGCGTCGATCCGGTCGTAGGCGTAATCCCGCTTCAGGTCTTCGAACCGGAGCATCCCGGCGGCGAAGCTCCGGTCGACGTTGTAATTGGCATACGTGAACGGCGCCCCGTACTTGGCCCCGAGGACCCGGGTGAAGGCGCCGACCTCGCCCACGGCGATGGCGATCGTGGGCGTCTCCATCTTCGAGGCGACTTCCAGGACCCGCATCGCGTCGGCCAGCGAATGTGCCCGGGTGGCGATCTTGACGATGTCGGCGTCGAACTCCTCGCACTGCTGGGCGATCTCCAGCAGGTCGGGCGGGGTCTGCTTCAGGTTGTGGTAGCTGACGATCCGCCGGGTCCGGCCGAACCGCCGGACCTCGCGGGCGACGTCGTGCTCGACGTCGACGTAGTCGACCCCGGCGACGATCGCCTCGCGGATCAGCCGCTGCCGCTTCTCCTCGGGCCCCCGCCAGAGGCCGCCGTCGACGCCCCGACGGACGGTGAAGACCAGGGGCGTGTGCCGCTCGGCCAGGATCCGCTTCAGGTCGGGATCGCGGCGAAGGCAGTCGACCCGGAGCTCGACCAGCTCGACCCCCGACGCGGCGGCGGCCTTCCATTCCTCGGCCAGCGCGGTGTGGCGGCCCCTGCCCAGAATCGCACAGATCATCGGACCACCCCGACGGATTCGCGGCCGATCGGCCCCTCGCCGGCCCCATCGAGGCCGATTGTAAGCCCCCGATCCCGGGCGGCGAAAGGGGGCGGTGCCGGCGACCGTCGCGGATCGGCCCGATCGGGCCGGGTCATTTGGTCACCACGAATCGGTCGACCTCCTCGCCGGTGGCCGAGACCTGGCGGACCGTCATCGACCGGCCCGAGACGTCGGCCACGGTGATCGAGTGGACCTCCGAGATGAACTTGTCCGTGAACGGCTGCCAGGTCCCGGGCCGCTTCTGCTGCTCCCGGTTGTAGAGCCCCGCCCCCCCGGCGCCCGTCACCAGGTAGATCACCCCCCGGGGGCGGGTGTTGGCCTTGCCGTCGAACGACCTGTCGAGCGTCCAGGTGCCGGGGACCAGGTCGATGTTCCGGGCCATCCGGCCGTCGGGCCCCCGGTCCGCGACGAACCGGAGCGGGAACGTCCTCTGGTAGTTGTGGACGTGGCCGCTGAAGACGACGTCGACCTTGCCCGCCTCCAGGATGTCGGCGACCAGCCGCATCTGCTGGTCCTCGGAGTGCCTCCGGGACGAGTTGAAGCCCGGGTGGTGGAACGAGACGAACCGCCAGGTCGCGTCCCGGGCCCCGGCCAGGTCGCGCTCGACCCAGGCCCGGAGCCCGGGGTCGCGCCAGTCGACGTAGCTGTTGGCGTCCAGAACCGTCCAGTGGGCGTTCCCATAGTCGAACGAGAAGTTCGCCGCCCGGGGATAGGCCGCACCGGCCGCGTCCAGGAACGCCTTCCGGTTCGCCTCGGGGCCGGTCAACGGCAGGGTGAACGGACCGTCCCTCGGCCCGTTCAGCGGCTGGTCCCAGTAATAGAAGTAGGCCAGGGCGTCGGGATAGTTCTTCAGGTCCCGGCCGGCGATGTCGTGGTTGCCCGGGGCGGCCACGGTCAGGGTCGACCGCATGAGCGGGACCCCCGCCGATCTCGAAGGCTCGTCGGCATTGTAGACCGGCCAGAATCGCCGGCGATATTCGGAGGCCCGGCCGCGGCCATAGACGATGTCGCCGGTGATCATCACGAGATCGGGGCTGGCCTCGAACATCCGGTACGCCATCTCGCCCTGCTCGGGCGTCCCCTGCGCGATGTCGCCGACGGCCACGAACCGATACGGCTGGTCGGGACCCTTCCGGGCGCCAGCCGAGGCGCGGAATGCGAGCTTACCGCCCCGGAAGACCGCGTAATCGAACGTCCGGCCGGCGGGGAGCCCCGTCAGGGCCGCCCGGTAGACCCGGTGCGGCTCGATCCCCCTCACATCAACCCGCTTCATCGAGGGCACTGCGGCCTTCTGCCAGGCTTTTCCGACCTCGGTCCGATATTCGGCCGTCCAGGCGACGTCCGTGTCGTCGGCGTGCCACATCAGGTCGAGGTCGCCGGCGGACGGGGTCGGGGCGGCCCCCAGTTGCAGGTAGGGCTTGACCACGAAGTGTTCCGCGGCCGATCCGCCGGCGGGCCCGGCCGCCAGCAGGGCGAGGGCGAGGGCGAAGATCGGGGGAAGGGACGCTCTCATCCGGGGCTCCGAAGGTGGCTCAAGGGCGGGGAAGCAGGCCTCGGTCGAGTCGGTGGGACGCCCAGACTCCGGGGTGATCGCCCCCCGAACGCGATCAGATCCGCCCGAACTGGCGTTCCAGCTCGGACTTGGTGAAGACCAGGGCCGTGGGCCGGCCGTGCGGGCAGTGGTGGGCGTCGGAGACCAGGTGGCGCCGCTCCAGGAGCGCGGTGACCTCGTCGGGGGCGAGCTTCTGCCCGGCCTTCACGGCGGCCTTGCAGGCGATCATGCTCAGGACGTCCTCGAGGACCCCGTCGCGGGTCGGCGGCAGCGGGCTCGACCGGAAATGCTCGGCGAGGTCGCGGACGAGCTGGTCGGCCGGGACGCCCGGGAGCATCGCCGGGACGCTCCCGACCAGCACCATGCCGCCTTCGAACGGCCCGACTTCCAGCCCCAGCCGGGCCAGGACGTCGCGTCGTTCCAGCAGGGCCGACGCCGCGGTGGGGTCGAGCTCGACCGGCTCGGGGACCAGCAGCCGCTGCGACTCGACGCCCCCGCGCTCGATCCGCAACTTCAATTCTTCGTACAAGATGCGCTCGTGGAGCGCGTGCTGATCGATCACCACCATGCCGTCGGCCGTCTCGGCGACGAGGTAGCTGTCGTGGACCTGGAGCGCCTTGAGCGGCAGGTCGCGGACGTCGACGGGCCTCGGGCCCGGCCCGGCCGAAGGGGGGGGAGCGGGCGGGAAGTTGGGCGTGGAAGTTGGGCCGCTTCCCGGGGGCGGGGCGAACTCGTCGAACTCGAAGGCCGGGGGCGGGACCGGGGCCGGTCGGATCCAGTCCGCGCCGACCGGTCCCCCCGCATACCCCGGCGACGGGAACGACTGGAAGGTGGGGGCCGCGGTCGGCGGGAACCAGGAGGCGACATCCTGACGTTCGGCTGGACGCTCCTCGAACGCGTAGGGTCCGGTTGCGGACGCCCCATTCGTCGAGTCGGCGACGGGGGGCACCTGGAGCCTCGCGTGGAGGTCGCTCGCGAGGAACGTCTGGCGGAGGGTTGCCAGGAGCTGGCTATAAATCTTCTGGCCGTCGCGGAACCGGACCTCGACCTTGGTCGGGTGGACGTTGACGTCGACCTCCTCGGGCGGGACCTCCAGGTGGAGGAACGCCACGGGCGACCGACCGACCATCAGCAGCCCGCGGAACGCCTCGGAGAGCGCGTGGCCCAGCGACCGGTCGCGGACATACCGGCCTCCCAGGAACAGGAACTGGCTCTTGGTGCTGGACCGGCTCTGCGACGGGTGCCCGACGTATCCCCAGAGGTGGGTCCGGTCGAACTCGCTCTCGACCCAGAGGAGCGAGTCGGCCAGCTCCCGCCCGAAGAAGACGCCGATCCGCTCCTTGACGCCGGTCACGGCCGGGAGGTCGTGGAGGACCTTGCCGCCCGACCGGAAGGTCAGATGGACCGTCGGGTGCGCCAGGGCGATCCGGGTGAACATCTCGGCGACGTGGCCCGCCTCGGTCGAGTCCGACTTGAGGTAGGTCCGCCGGACCGGCGTGTTGTGGAACAGGTTGCGGACCTCGATCACCGTCCCGACCGGGCAGCCGCAGGCGCGGATCGGCCCGGCGACGCCCGCGTCGACGGCCATCTCCGAGCCCGCATCGGCCTCCTCCTGCCGGGTCTGGCACCGGACCCGGGACACCTCGGCGATCGCCGCCAGCGCCTCGCCGCGAAATCCGAGCGTCCGGATCCGGGTCAGGTCGTCCGCCTCGAACAGCTTGCTCGTCGCGTGCGGCTGGAAGGCCAGCGGGAGGTCCTCGGGCGCCATCCCCCGGCCATTGTCGGCCACCCGGATCAGGTCCCGCCCGCCCCGCTCCACCGTGACGTCGACCCGGGTCGCCCCGGCGTCGATCGCGTTCTCCAGCAGCTCCTTGACCACGCTCGAAGGACGCTCGACCACCTCCCCGGCCGCAATCTGGTTGATCACCGACGCGGACAACTGGCGGATGATCCCCATCGCATCCCCTCCCTTCGCTCGATCCCGCCAGGACTCAGGACTCAGGACTCAGGACTCACTCCCGCAGGACTCAGGTCTCGGGTCTCGGGACTCGGGGGCGAAGTCACTCCTCCCAGCCGGGAGGAACCACGGGAGGGCCTGGGAGCCGCGATGTCGTTTTTACGAAACGAACCCAACTCGCCCGAACTCCAGGATGGGGAAGCCACTTGGATCGGGCGGATGGGCGAATCGTGGCGCTCGACCCCCTTCTGTATCATCGCGTCCCTGGCGATTCCTGACCACACTTTTTCGAGCCTGGAACCGATCCGGCCGGTCCGCGATGATGGAAGGTCGAGGAGAGGAGGAAGGATTGGGACGATTCGTCGAGGTCTGCGGGGTCGACGACGTGGCCGAAGGGCTCGCCCTGGCCGTCGAGGTCGACGGGCTGAGGATCGCCGTCTTCCGCGACGGGGGGAGCTATCACGCCCTCCTGGGGCGCTGCCCGCACGCCAACGGCCCGATGGGCCGCGGTTGGGTCGAGGACGGCGAGGCGGTCTGTCCCCTCCACCAGTGGCGGTTCCGGCTGGCCACCGGCCGATGCACGACGGTCCGGGGGGCCTCGCTCCACCGGTTCCGGTCGGAGGTCCGCGAGGGGCGGGTCTGGGTCGAGGTCTGATCCGGGTCCCGGGAAATTGCCGCACTTCGACGCCGACCGGCAGGCCCGAGTTCATCCCGCCCTGCTGGCTTTGGGACGGGAATGGGCTTTCCGGGACCCGTAAGAAAGCGGCTGTGTTGCAAAACGGGGCCTTTGACGATTGTCTATCAACGGAAAGCCCCGTATTTCCAACACAGTCACGCTTGGTCTTCGACAGACAAGGGGCCTTGCATCCCCGGAATTGATGCAAGCCGACGGAGATCCGGTTCCGCGATCATCCAAGTCAAATCGACGCGGACCCGGGCCGGATCGCCGGGAGGGCTCAATAAGCGGCCGTCGGCCCGAAGAAGGGCGAAACGTAGTACTGCGCGTTGCCGTCGAGGAAGATGTAATAGCCCTGCGCCGTCCGGGCATCGAATCCCGTATTCAGCGGGGTGATGTCCCCGTTGCCGAACCGGATCCGGAAGTCCGGCTCGACGCGACGGCCCTCGATGTCCAGGCTCGCCATCAGGTACTGGACGTTCGAGCCCCCCCGGGCGGAGATGGTCATCGGCAGGTACTCCCCACGGTCATACGGGGCGAGGCTGATCCGATATTCCAGGTCCTGCCCCGTCATGTTGACGAGCTTGACCCAGGCCTGGTCGCCCCCCCCGGCGATCGGCGTGATCGGCACCGGCACCGGCACCGGGACCGGCACCGGGACCGAAACCGGGACCGGGACCGGGACCGGGACCGGGACCGGGAAGGAAGGGGCCGGCGTCGGTGCGGCCCCGGGGAACGTGATCGTCGGGGAGGACGACGGGGTCGCCCGGTGCCCGGCCGGGTGATGCGCCGGATGGTGGGATTCGCCCTTGATCCCGGCCGGGGCATGATGGGCATGATGGGCCGCGGCATGGATCGCGGCCGTCAAGCCCGAGGCCGCCACGATCCGGGCCTCGACGGTCTCAAAGGAAGGACGCAATGCCGTCTTCGTCCGGATGCGCATCGATCACCATCCTCGCCAGGTCCCCGGTTCGACCGTGGGCGGTCGCGATTCGCCCCACGGTCGACCAGGCAATTTTGGCAAGATGGGCAGGCCAAATGCAATGGGAATTTGACAAGAAACCGGCTCAGAGCCAGATTTTAAGCCGGCGCCTGAGGGATTCGGGGAGCCGCTTCTCGACGATCCGCTGGATCTGCTCGGGGTGGAGCCGGGTGCTGAAGTGGGAGGCGATCACCCAGTCATTTTCGAACCGGTCGGCCCGCTCGATGATGTCGTCGAGGTGGGTGTGGCCGTACTTGTGGATCCGCTCGGGTCGTTCCTGGGGGGCGACGAAGGTCATCTCCAGGATGAGGATCTCGGCCTGGTAGATCTCGGGGAGGACGTCGAGGCCGGCCGGCGCGGTGTCGCCGAGGTAGGCGACCTTGGGCATCCGGATCTCGGCCGAGACCTCGACCCCGGCCTTCCGGAGGTCGCGGATGGCCAGGTCGTCGCCGATCAGGTGCTGGAACTCCGGCCTGAGCTTGCGCCGGCGCTCCCAGACCAGGAAGCCGAGCGAGGGGATCGTGTGCCGGGTCGCGAACGCCACGGCGACCAGCTCGCGCGACAGCTCGACCTCGTCGCCCGGCTTCAGGCCGACCAGCCGGGCCGGCATCCGGCCGCGGTCGAGCTTCTGGAAGGCCCGGAGGAGCTGCTCGACCCCCTCGACGGCCTCGGCCGGCATGTAGATGGTCGGCGGCTCCATCTTCATCATCCGCCGACGGGCGACGTACACCGGGAGCGCCGCGATGTGGTCGAGGTGGGCGTGCGAGACGAACCAGTTGGGCGTGGCCATGAACGACCAGGGCTGGGCCCCGAGGTCGAATCCCAGCTTCAGCTCGGGGACCCGCCAGTAGGTCTGGACGGCGGCTCGCGAGTACCCTTCCAGCGTCAGGCCGTTGTGTTCCAGGCTCCGGACCGGCGCGTTGTCGACCGGGTGGTCGAGCGAGTCGACCGTCGTGTCCATGTCCGATGCCAATTCCCGCCCCCCGTCCCGTCCCGTCGGGCCGCGCTTCCGCGCGGCCCGGAAGGCCCATTATAATCGGTCGGGCCGCCCGAAGTCAGGGCGACCCGGCAGGGCAGACCCCGGGATGACCCCCGGGGTTCGACCGGTCGCCGGCCCGACCCGCCCGGGGATCACCGCATGGACCGGCCCGACCCCCCGCCGACGATCGTGTTCGGCCCGGCCTATCTCGATCGGGTGGTCCGGGTCGACCGGCCCCTGGTCGACCCCGCCCTCGGCAACCGTCCCCTGGACGGGAGCGTCGACGGCGCCTGGATCGAGGCCGGCGGGGGGCTGACCCTGCTCGACCCGGCCGGGAACCGGATCATCGTCGACCTGCCGGCCGGATGGCCCGGCCCTTCCGGGACGGTCGGGCTGGCCCGGGCCCTCCACGACGGGGCCCCCGGCGGATCGAGGAGGATCCGGGCGGTCGCCTGGCAGGACGACCTCGGGGGGATGGGGTCGGGCTTCGCCTCGGCCCTCGGGGGCGACCTGGTCAGCGCCCTCGGCCCCGAGGACGACCCGACGAGCCGGACGATCTCGGCCCTCCTGGAAGCGGCCCGCGTTCCCCACCGGCCGATCCGGGTCGAGGGTCGGTCGGCCGACTGGACGCTCCTGATCACCAGCGGCGAGCATGGCGACAAGCTCCCGATCGGGTTCCGGGGCTGCCATTCGGCGGTCGCCACGATGGCCCCGTGGTCGGACCGGCGGGCCGGCCTCCGCGTGGTCGCGGCGCTGCCGAACCGGTTGGCGGCCGAGGCGTTGCGCGGCCCGTCGGCCGTCCGGATGTTCGCCCCGTCGATCCGGAACATGATCGACCGCGACCCGCCGGTCTCGGCGTTCGCCGAATGGGTCGACATCCTGAGCTGCAACCGGGGAGAATGGGAGCTTCTGGCCGATCGCGAGGAGGTGGCCTGGCGGGTCTCGATCCTGGCCGTGACCGACGGGCCCCGCGGGGCGGTCGTCCGGTTCACGACGCCCGAGGGGGACCCGGGGAGGATCGAGGTCCCGGCCTTCCCCCGGGCCCATCCCCCCCGAGACACCAACCGGGCGGGCGAGGCCTTCGGATCGACCCTGATCTCCACCTTGCTCGATGGCGGGTGGACCCCCGGGGTCACCCCCACCGACCTCGCCCGGGGCGCCGTCGATCGGGCCTCGGCCGCCGCCGCCCTGATCCTCGACCGGGCCGACTTCGGCTTTCCCTCGGCCGCCCGGATCGATGGCGCGATCCGGGCGGGGATGGTCGGATGACGCGGGGCCACCCCGATTCATCCCATCGGCACGCCGCCGGATGACGGGCCCCTCCGATCCGTCTTCCTGGAAGATCGATAGCCCGACCCCGGACGCCCCCATCGGGGAAACTTAAGGGATTCGTTGCGGCCTCGGACGGCCCGTGCTAGCCTGACGGGTGATTCGCCCGGGCGATCGTCGGCGTCCGACGATCGGGCACGCGCGACCATCCCGTTGCGGAGCCGACCATGAATCCGAGGACTTTTTGCCTCGCCGCGTCCCTGCTCTGCGCCGCCGCATGGCAGGCCCCGGCCCAGACCCTCTCGGTGGGCGACGATGCGCCCCCGATCACCGTCTCCCGGTGGGCCAAGGGCGAGAAGATCGAGCGGCTGGAAAAGGACCGGACCTACGTCGTCGAGTTCTGGGCCACCTGGTGCGGCCCCTGCCGGACGAGCATCCCCCACCTGACCGACCTCCAGAAGAAGTACAAGGACAAGGGGGTCCAGTTCGTCGGCGTCAGCGTCTGCGAGCAGGACCAGGCTTCGGTCGACCCGTTCGTCAAGGAGATGGGCGACAAGATGGATTACAGCGTCGCCCTGGACGAGGTGCCCAAAGGCGAGGATGGCAACAAGGGCAAGATGGCCGCCGCCTGGATGACGGCCTCCGAATCGAACGGGATCCCCACGGCCTTCATCGTCCGGGGAAGCAAGATCGCCTGGATCGGCCACCCGATGTCGATGGACGCCCCGCTGGAGAAGATCGCCGCTCCCGACTTCGACATCAAGAAGGCGGCCAGCGCCTACCGCGAGGAGCAGGCACTCAAGAAGAAGATGATGGCCGTGCTGGAGAAGATCCAGGCGCTGGGCCCCGACGCGGGCGACAAGAAGCAACTCGCCGTCGTCGACAAGGCCATCGCCGCCGAACCGGGCCTGGAAACCCTCATCGGCCTGCCCAAGTACCAGATGATGGTGAAACTCGGCGACGCCGGCGCCTCGGCCTACGCCAACAAGCTGGTCGACGGGGCCCTCAAGGACAACGCCGAGTCCCTGAATCAGATCAGCTGGTCGATCGTCGATCCCGACGCCACCGGCGACCGCGCCAAGCGCGACATGAAGCTGGCCCTCAGGGCCGCCCGACAGGCCGACGAGCTGACCCACCATGAGAATGGCGCGATCCTCGACACGCTCGCCCTGGCCTACTTCGAAAACGGCGACGCCGTCAAGGCACTGGCGGCCCAGGAGAAGGCCGTCAAGCTGATGGGGGATGACAACGACGGGGTGAAGGAGCGGCTGGAGAAATATCGCAAGGCCGCGGGCGAGAAGAAGCCCTGAGCCTCGGATCGGACCGAGGGGCGGCGGCCATCCGCCGCCCCGCGATCGTCGGCCGGGTCGATCAGGCCTGGCCGAGGCGGAGGTCGGCGGCCCGGAGGAGGTCGGCGACGGGGAGTCCGTGCGGGCAGGCGGCGTCGACGTCCGGCAGGTTGAGGTCGGCGATGGCCCGGGACTCGGGCGGGAGGGCCTGGTACAGGGCCCGGGCGGCCTCGCGCTTGCCGTAGGCCTCGTAATAGCGGTAGTAGCGGAGGACGGTCGCCACCGGGACCCCCTTGGCGGCGGTCTCGCAGAGGTGGCCGCAGCCGTGGCAATAGCGGTTCGCCGTCAGGACGCGGTGCTCCTCCAGGAGCCGCGCCTCCTTGGCGGTGATCGGCTCGACCGCCGCGCCCGTGTTCTCGCGGAGTTCGTCGAAGTTGGTCATCTCGCTCACGACGGCGTGGACCCGGTCGTCGCCGTAGACGGCCTTGATGGCGGCCTGGTGGACCTTGAAGCCCTTGTCGAGCAGGGCGTTGATCCGGGGGACGGCCTCGCCCGGCCGGAACTCCTTGGCCCCGCCCTGGGTCTTCATCGCCACGATGCCCAGCCTGGCCCGGGATGCCTTGTCGACGGCCCGCTTCACCTTGTCCTCGTCCATCGTCCGGAAGTTGTACTGGATCATCATCTGATCGAGCCAACCGGCCTCGGTCGCGGCCTCGACGATCTCGGGGAGCATCGGGTCATGGCACGAGAAGCCGGCGAACCGGATCTTGCCCGACTTCTTGAGCGCCTCGAACGCCTTGATGACCTCGTCGTCGCGGAAGACCTCGATGTCCCGGCCGCGGACCCCGTGCAGGTAATAGCAGTCGACGTAATCGGTCTTGAGCCGTTCGAGGCTGGCCTGGAGATGGGCCGCGATCGCCCTGGCCCGCTCCGGGCCTTTGGTCCGGCTGTAGACCTGGTTCTTGGAGACGAGATAGACGTCCTTGCGGAGGCCGGCCCGATCGAGGACCTTGCCGATGATCCGCTCGGAATTGCCGTTTTCGTACGTCTCGGACGTGTCGATGTACCGGACGCCGCCGAGGATGGCCCGCTGGAAATAGGCCTCGTCGATCTTCCAGCTGGTCCCCATGCCGAGCCTGGTGACCTGGACGCCCGTCTTGCCGAGGGTGACGGTGGGGATGGGCGACTTCGGGGGGGCGGCCAGGAGCGAGTCGGCCGACGCCAGCGTGGCTCCCGCGACGGCGGTCGTCTTGAGGAATTGACGCCGGTTGCCTCCGCACGGACCTTCCATCACGACACCTCCGAAAACGACCCGGCAAACCCTCCCGGCGACCGCCGCGCGGACGCCAGCCCCGAATCGGGGCGAAGTGGGAGCCATTCTGGCCGGCGCCGGATGGGGCGGTCAACCGTCTGAAGGAAAGTTCCCGTCATCCCCGGATCAGGCGGACCAGGATCCCGAGGATTTTCGCCACGTCGCGGAGGTGATATTCCGTCCGATCGATCGACAACGTCGGACCTTCCAGCTTCAAGAACCGCCAGTTGCTGCCGCTGGTCACGCAGCCATGGACCGCCGGGGTCGAGGATCCTTCGCGATCGTTGAAGATGCGGATGGCGACCATCTCCGCCGCGCACTGGCCGAGTCCCGAGATCAGGTCCTCCTTCCTGGCCTCGACGACCGCGACAATCGGCGCCTGAACATAATAAAGTTCGTCCGATCGGGAGATCAGGTAATCGCAGAAGCCGGACAGGCCCCGGGCCCGATCCACGTCGAACGCGACCCCGGGCATGATATTGGCCGGCGGGCCGGCCCGTCGCTTGGCCTCGCCGAGGATCGGCGCGATGATAAATTCGCTCCGCGCCCTCTCGGTGTTGGCCCCCAAAGCCATCGGGGCGAACTCGGCCAGCCATTCCACGACGGATGGATTGGGCTCCAGGGGCTCGACGGCCGGGAACAGGTCGGCGTCGCGGCCCTCGGCGAGTTCGAACGTCCGTAGCGCGGTCTTCAGGTCGAAATCGCCATAAGCCATCGAGCATCACCATCCATGATTTAGGATCACGGGTTGAGTTAACTCTCCACGCTCTCGCCTCGGGGGTAAGAGCCGAGGATCTCCAGGCGGTCGCATCGCTTGCGGACCTGCTCCAGCGCCTTCTTGACGGGCTCGTCCTCGTAATGGCCCTCGACGTCGGCGAAGAAGAGATAGGACGGGTTGAGGACGCTGGAATTCTCGGCGGACGGGAACGACTCGATCCAGGTCATGTTGACGCCGTTCTTGCGAAACGGGGCGATGGCGTCGACCAAGGTCCCGACGTCGTTGGAGAGGCGGAGGATCAGGGTCGTCTTGTCGCGGCCGGTCGGCTGCTCGCCGCGCTCGGCGATCACGGCGAATCGGGTGGTGTTGTTGGCCTGGTCCTCGATGTTCTCGACCAGGACGTTCAGGCCATAGGCGGCGGCGGCCGGCTTGCTGGCGATCGCGGCGGCCTGGGGATCGCGCTGGGCGATCGCGGCGGCCTCGGCGGACGAGACGACGTCCAAGGTGGCCGCCTGCGGGAGGTTCTTCCCCAGCCAGTTCCGGCACTGCGAGAGGGCCTGGGCCTTGGAGTAGACCCGGCGGACGTCGCCCCATTCCCCCTTGCCGAGCAGGCAATGGCGGACCCGGAGCCGGACCTCGGCGCGGATCTTCAGGCCCGGGAGCCGGACGAACATGTCGAGCGTGTCGGCGATCCGGCCGTCGGTGGAGTTCTCCAGGGGGACGATCCCGAACTGGACGTGGCGACGGTTGACCTCCTCGAACACCGCGGCGATCGAGCCGACCGGGACGTGCTCGATCGACTCGCCGAACCGGGCGACGGACGCCAGGTGGCTGTAGCTGTATTTCGGCCCCAGGCAGGCCACGCGGAGCTGACGCTGGAGCGACCGGGAGCTGCTCATCAGCTCGCGGAAGATCAGCCGCAACGTCTCGTGCGGCAACGGGCCCCGGCTGGCCTGCAGCGCCCGGTCGACGACCTCATCCTCGCGCGAGGACGACCAGACGTCCAGGCCCTGCACCTGCTTGATCCGGCCGATCTCCACGGCCATCTCGGATCGACGGTTGAGGAGCCCGACCAGTTCCTTGTCGATCCGGTCGATCTCCGACCGCAATCCGGCCAGCGTGGGCGGGCGCTTCTTGTCGGCGGCTCGGGGGGATCCGGCCCCGGGAGTCGTGGACGAGGTCGGATCCGATGGGGGCTTGCGGGGCATGTTCGGCTCGATGGCACGGCCCGGGGCCGACCGTCCCGAGGGGCGGGACGTAAGGTTCGGCGTCTCAAGTCGATAAAAAAATCGGGGGCGGCTGTCAAGTCCCTCGGGCCCGCCCCCCGGGATCAGACCCGTTTCCCCCGCCGTGCCGATTTGTTAAGATACGACCTATCTCCCCTGCACGGCCCCGGATCCAGGCCCGAAGCCCCCACGGTCTGCCAAAAAGACAGGGATCGAGGGTCGGCCCAGGGCGACCTGGTCAGAATGGCAGTTGAACGCGGTTCGGCGGTTGACACGGTTCGCGGAAATCATTTCCAAACCATTTGGATCACGGAATTTACGTCGCGATTGCCGGCGAAATCGAGGAGTCGGCACCATCCTTGCATATAGAGGTTTCCGACGCATGAAGCGGGGGTTGCGCGGGTCCGATCCTGCCTTCCGGGCCGGGTCGATCGCGGCCGGGACTTGATCCCGGCCCGTTCCCGCGGGGAGGCCCCGCCTCCGAACATCATCCGAAAGGAGACCGGTCGTGGCAGAAGGGGAGAAGATCATCGGGATCGACCTGGGGACGACGAACAGCGTGGTCGCTGTGATGGAAGGCGGCGACGTGACTGTCATCGCCAACCAGGAAGGGAGCCGCCTGACCCCTTCGATCGTCGCGTTCAACAACAAGGGAGAGACGCTGGTCGGCGACCCGGCCAAGCGTCAGGCGGTGACCAATCCCCGGGGGACGGTCTACTCGATCAAGCGGTTCATGGGACGGCGGCACGACGAGGTCAAGTCCGAAGAGAAGATGATCCCGTACGAGGTCGTCGGAGGGGCGTCGGATTACGTCAAGGTCAAGGTGGCCGGCAAGGAGCAGACGCCTCCGGAGATCTCGGCGCTGATCCTCCGCAAGCTGAAGGAGGCGGCCGAGAGCTACCTGGGCCACAAGATCCGCAAGGCGGTGATCACCGTCCCGGCGTACTTCAACGACAGCCAGCGGCAGGCGACCAAGGACGCCGGCCAGATCGCCGGGCTGGAGGTGGCGCGGATCATCAACGAGCCGACCGCCGCGGCGCTGGCCTATGGGCTCGACAAGAAGAAGAACGAGAAGATCGCCGTGTTCGACCTGGGGGGCGGCACCTTCGACATCTCGGTGCTCGACGTGGCCGACGGCGTCTTCGAGGTCCTCTCCACCAACGGCGACACCCACCTGGGCGGCGACGACTGGGACGAGGCGCTGATCCACCACATCGCCGGCGAGTTCAAGAAGGAGCAGGGCGTCGACCTCCTCAAGGACCAGATGGCGCTGCAGCGGCTCAAGGAGGCGGCCGAGAAGGCCAAGAAGGACCTCTCGTTCCAGGCCCAGGCCGACATCAACCTGCCGTTCATCACGGTCAAGGAGACGGTCCCGCAGCACCTGACGATGACGATCTCGCGGAGCCAGTTCGAGAAGATCGTCGACCCGCTCTTCGAGCGCTGCCGGGGGCCGGTGCTCAAGGCCCTGGAAGACGCCAAGCTCAAGCCCTCGGAGATCGACGAGGTGGTGATGGTCGGCGGCTCGACCCGGATGCCCCGGGTCCAGCAGATCGTCAAGGACATCTTCGGCAAGGAGCCGCACAAGGGCGTCAACCCCGACGAGGTCGTCGCCATCGGCGCGGCGATCCAGGGGGCGGTGCTCACCGGCGAGGTCAAGGACCTGCTCCTGCTCGACGTCACCCCGCTCTCGCTCGGCCTGGAGACCAAGGGCGGCGTGTTCACCAAGCTCGTCGAGCGGAACACCACGATCCCGACCGAGAAGAAGGAGACGTTCACCACCGCCGAGGACAACCAGACGGCCGTCACCATCGTCGTCTACCAGGGCGAGCGGCCGATGGCCGCCGACAACCGATTCCTCGGCAAATTCGACCTCCAGGGGATCCCGCCCGCCCGGATGGGGAGCCCCCAGATCGAGGTGACCTTCAACATCGACGCCAACGGGATCCTCAACGTCGCCGCCAAGGACAAGGGGACCGGCAAGGAGCAGACCGTCCGGATCGAGGCCGGCGGCGGCCTCTCCAAGGACGAGATCGAGCGGATGCAGCGCGACGCCGAGTCGCATGCCGCCGAGGACAAGAAGAAGCGCGAGCTGGCCGAGGTCCGCAACGCCGCCGAGCGCGAGGTCTACCAGCTCGAGAAGGTCATGGAGGAGCACCGGGAGAAGCTCACCGACGCCGACAAGGAGGCCGTCAAGGTGGCCATCGCCGCGGTCAACGACGCCTCCCGGGGCGACGACATCGCCGCGATCAACGCGGCGGTCGAGAACCTCGGCCGCGCCAGCCGGGCGATGGGAGAGCACATCAACGCCGCCTCGGCCGGCGCCTCCGGGGCACCGACCGACGGGGCGACCGCCGGGGCCTCCGCCGGCCGGGCCTCGGGCAACGGCGGGGCCCGGCCCGATGACGTGATCGACGTCGAGTTCGAAGAGAAGAAGTGAGCGGGACGCGATCGCCGTCGAGGGGGCGGGCCCGACGAGGTCCCGCCCCCCGGCACGTCCCCCCCCTCGCGAACCGGAACCGGGCAGGAGGTCGAAGCGATGCGGCCGGCCGACCAGGATCAGCCCCCTGAGGATTCCTAACGATGTCGCTCGAGAACGCGAGGGCGGTCTACCCGCTCATGGTCCAGCTCGCCCGCGACCTGTCGCTGGCCTCCCGAGAGAAGCGCCTGGCCATCTGGATCTCCTACGATGACCTCTGCCTGCGATGCAAGGACGTCGGGATCAAGGAGACCCCCAGGACCGTCGCCACCAAGCTGCTCAAGCCCCTCCAGGCCGCCTGCCTGGAGAAAGGGCTGCCCGACCTGAGCGCATTGATCATCCAGAAGCCCAAGGCCCGGGGCGACTTCGGCGACCTCCTCCGGCCCGCCGACGGCTGGTGGGAGCCTTATGTCGCCAAGAACATGACGACCGTGGGCAACGTCCCCTTCTGGTTCAAGGAATTCCAAAGCGCCCGGGACTATGCCGATTGGCCCGCCGAGCCCTTCTTCTGAGAGGCTATCCGGCAATCTTTCCCTTGAATTGCAATGGGTTATGCCAAATGAGCGATGGTTGATGGATGGGCGATCCTCGGGGAAACTCCAGACGCCGGCAACGCATCCGGGGATTCCTTTCTGACGTAACCCATTGCCCATTTGCCATTTTTGATTCCGGATAGCCTCTGAGCGAGCACCGCATGTCGACCCCATCGCAGGCCATCCCCATCGAGGAATCGTCCGCCGACGAGCCGGTCGATCCCGCCGAGGTCCCCCCGGGCCTGTGGTACGATCGGTCGTCCCTCGTCGGCGACTTCATGGTCATGATCGACGGCCAGACGGAAGGAGACTTCCTCCGGTATGCGCCCGAGAATCGAACCTGCGAATTCATCGATGGGATCGTCTACATGCCTTCGCCCGCCACGCTCGAACATCAATTCGACAACCAGATTCTCTTTTTCCTCCTGGAAGGCTTCACGGGCGAGAGGAGGAGCGGCATCGTGCTGACAGGCCCCGCCGCCGTACGTCTCCGACCCGATTGCCTGTTGGAGCCCGATGCATTCGTCCTCCCGTTCGACTGCGAGCAACAGATGCACGGCATCTATTGCGAACCACCGCTCCTGATCGTGGTCGAGGTCCTCTCCAGGTCGAACCGCTCGCATGATCTGAGCCGAAAATCGGCCCTTTATCGCGAGGCCGGCGTCCCCGAGGTTTATTTCATCGACGACCGCGACGGCGTCGTGATCGTCGAGCGGAATGCCGACGGAGCGACGGTGACGGATCGGGTTGAGACCGGCCCGGTGATCTCTCGGGCCCTGCCGGGGTTCTGGTTCGACGCGTCCTGGCTCTGGGCCTCCCCCCGACCCAACCTGCTCCAGTGCCTGGTCCGGATCCTTGCCGGCCCGCCAGCCTGAGCGCCGGCCGAGGGGGGCCGGGAGACGATTTGCGATGACCCGTTACTCCGAACTGCTCCGGCGCTCCTGGCCGATCTTCCTCGAAGCCATCCGGATGCGGCGGACCCTCACCTATTCCGAGCTGGCCGGGCGGGTCGGCCCGCCGATGACGGCCCGCGCGGTCCATCGCCAGCTCCTCAACCCGCTCTCGGCCCGGTGCCGACGGTGGGGACTCCCCGACCTCCCCGCGCTGGTGGTCCGCAAGGGCGGCGGCACGCCGGGTGCGGGATGGTTCGATCCCGCGGTGCCGGGCGACCCGATCGATCGATGGGCCGACGCCGTCGAGCGATGCCATCGCCACCGATGGCCCGTCGAGCCCGACCCGAGGCTCCTCGACTCCCCCGAGGAACTTTCCTGATCCGCCGAACGCTCGGGATCGGGATTGCGTGATAAATACCGCGAGTTTCCGCACGAACGGATCCATCCTTGACCCTTCCGGGAGGGCTCGGGCTCATGGCGTTTTCCCCCGATCGATTGACTTCGGACGGCCAGAAGGCCGTCCGACTCGCCGAGGAGCTGGCGCAGGAGCGCGGGCACCAGCGGATCGAGCCGATGCACCTCCTGGCCGCCCTGCTCCGGCCCGGGTCGTCGATGACCCGATCGCTGCTGGGCCAGCTCGGCGTCGAGGTGAATCGGCTCATCAAGGCGGCCGACGAGGGGCTCAATGCGCTGCCCAGGGTGTCGGGCGGCGAGGTCTCGCCGGGGCCCGACTTCCGCAGGGCGCTGGATCAGGCCCAGTCGGAGGCCGACCGGCTCGGCGACCCGTACATCACCGTCGGCCACCTGCTGCTCGGCCTGATCCGGGCCAAGGGGAAGGCGCAGGGGCTCCTGGACGCGCTGGGCGTCACCGAGGCCGACGTGGTCCGGTCGTTCCAGGAGGTCCGCAAGGGCCGGACGGCCGACAACCCCAACGCCGAGGACAACTTCGAGGCGCTGGAGAAGTACGGCCGCGACCTGGTGGAGATCGCCCGATCGGGCAAGATGGACCCGGTCATCGGCCGCGACTCGGAGATCCGCCGGGTGGTCCAGGTCCTCTCGCGGCGGACCAAGAACAACCCGGTCCTGATCGGCGAGCCGGGGGTCGGCAAGACGGCGATCGTCGAGGGCCTGGCCCAGCGGATCGTCAAGGGCGACGTCCCCGAGTCGCTCCGCGACCGGAAGGTGATCGCCCTGGACATGGGGGCCCTGGTCGCCGGGACCAAGTTCCGCGGCGAGTTCGAGGACCGGCTCAAGGCCGTCATCGCCGAGGTCACCGGGTCCGACGGGCGGATCATCCTGTTCATCGACGAGCTCCACCTGGTCGTCGGCGCCGGCAAGGCGGAGGGGGCGATGGACGCCGCCAACCTGCTCAAGCCGGCCCTGGCCCGGGGCCAGCTCCGGTGCATCGGCGCCACCACCCTGGACGAGTACCGCGAGCACATCGAGAAGGACCCCGCGCTGGAGCGGCGGTTCATGTCGGTCCACGTCGGCGAGCCGACGGTGGAGGACACGGTGGCCATCCTCCGGGGCCTGAAGGACCGCTACGAGGTCCACCACAAGGTCAAGATCAAGGACGGGGCGCTGGTCGCCGCCGCCAGGCTCTCCGCGCGCTACATCACCGACCGCTTCCTGCCCGACAAGGCGATCGACCTGGTCGACGAGGCCGCCAGCCGGCTGGCCATGGAATTGCAATCGGTCCCGACCGAGATCGACGTCCTCGAACGTCGGAAGACCCAGCTCGAGCTGGCCAGGCGGATGCTCGAAGCCGAGCCCGACGAGGAGCACACCCTGGAACGGCTGGCCGAGGTCGTCGCGCAGCTCGGCGAGGTCAACAAGGAGCTGGAGGACCTCCGGGGTCGGTGGGACCTGGAGAAGCTCGGCCGGCGGAACGTCAACGCCCTCCGGGTCGAGCTCGACGCGGCCAACACCGCGTATCATCAGGCCGAGGACGCCATCCGCCAGAAGGTGGCCGGCGGCGAGCGGCCCACCGAGGACGAGTATCGCGACCTGGCCGGCAAGCTGACCGGCCGGAAGAAGCTGGAAGACCACCTCCGCCAGGTCGAGGCCCTGGGCGACGGCGAGCCCGACGACGGCCACCGGCTGCTCAAGAAGGAAGTCGACCCCGAGGAGATCGCCGAGATCGTCAGCCAGTGGACCGGGATCCCCGTCTCCCGGATGCTCACCACCGAGCGCGAGAAGCTCCTCAGGCTGGAGGACCAGATCCACCTCCGGCTGGTCGGCCAGGACGTCGCCGTCAAGGCGGTCGCCGACGCCGTCCGCCGGAGCCGGGCCGGGCTCCAGGACGACAGGAAGCCGATCGGCTCGTTCCTGTTCCTCGGGCCGACCGGCGTGGGCAAGACCGAGCTGGCCCGGGCGCTGGCCGAGTTCCTGTTCGACAGCGAGACGGCGATGGTCCGGATCGACATGAGCGAGTTCGGCGAGCGGCACAACGTCGCCCGGCTGATCGGCGCCCCGCCCGGCTACGTCGGCTACGAGGAGGGGGGCCGCCTGACCGAGGCGGTCCGCCGCCGCCCCTATTCGGTCGTCCTGCTCGACGAGGTCGAGAAGGCCCACCGAGACGTCTTCAACGTCCTGCTCCAGGTCCTCGACGACGGCCGGCTGACCGACGGCCAGGGGCGGACGGTCGACTTCCGCAACGCCGTGATCATCATGACCTCCAACCTCGCCAGCCAGCAGATCGCCGCCCTGGCCGGCTCTCGCGACGAGGAGACCCTGCGGGGGGCGGTCATGGACGTGCTCAAGGCCGAGTTCCTCCCCGAGTTCCTCAACCGGATCGACGAGACGATCATCTTCCGCCCGCTGGATGAGGGCCAGATCTTGCAGATCGTCGCCATCCAGGTCCGACGCCTCCAGGCCCAGCTCACCGAGGCCGGCCTGGCGGTGCAGGTCACCGAGGCCGCCCTGAGTCGGATCGCCGAGGAGGGCTTCGACCCCGTCTACGGGGCCCGGCCCCTGAAGCGGATCATCCAGCAGCGCCTGGCCAATCCCCTGGCCGTCGCCCTGCTCGACGGGAGCGTCGCCGGGGGGAGCCAGGTCCGGATCGACTGGGACGGCCGGAATTACACGTTCAACGCCCCGGCCGTCGCCCAGGAGCCCGAGCGGGCCGACCGGCCCTGATGGGGGCGGACCGGACGCCTCCCCCTTCCGCGTGAGGGGAGACGCCCTATAATGGCCGGGTCGGGGGGCCGAAGGGCCCGATCGGACCCGGCCCGTGACCCGGAGATCGACGATGAACCGAGCGGATCGTCCCCTGACCCTGGCCTGGATCCTCGCGGCCGGGAGCCTGCTCGGCGCCGGATCCCGGGCGGCCGACGCGCAATATGTGGTCGCGCCCGGCGGCCCGACGGTCATCATCACCCCGACGGCCCCGGTCGAGACCTTCCGCGGCCGGCCGGCTCGCCGCGCGAAGAAGGCCCGTCGATACTCGACCATGCGGCCGGCCTACCCGAACCGGCCCGGCATCTCGTTCGCCCCCTACTCGGATCGTTACCTCAACGACGGCCGATTCAACTCGCCGATCACGATCGGCCCGCCGGTCCCCTACCCGGTCGCCCCCCGATGACGGGTCGACGTCCCGGAGCGAGGCTTCCCGATCCCACCATGACCGTCGTCCGGCCCGCCCCGCCGGAGACGTCCGGCGACGTCACCCCGGCCTCCTCCCGTCGAGCCGAAGCGAAGGCCCCATGACATGACGCCCACCGGCGAAGGCCCATCGCGGCCGGAGGTCGGCCCGGGATCTCCCCCCCCGACCCGGACTCCGGCCGATCGACGGGGCGACCATCCCCGGCTCATCCGGGCCCACAAGCACGGCTGGCCCCGGGTCGCCGTCGACGCCATGATCCGGTCGAAGATGCGGGGAGGCTTCCACCAGGTCTGGGCCCGGGGCCTCGACCGCCTCCGCGATGAGATCGACCGCGAGCCCACCGGGACGCTCTTCCTCGCCAACCATTCGTGCTGGTGGGACCTGTTCCTGGTCCATATCCTCAACGGGTCGATTCCCGTCGATGGCTACGGGATGATGGAGCACTTCAACATGGTCCGATTCGGATTCTTCCGCCGGATCGGCGCCTTCTCGGTCGACCGGACCGACCCGGGGGCCGTCCGGGCCTCGCTCAACTACGCCGCCGGGCTCCTCCGCCTGCCGAGGGCCGGGGTCTGGGTCTTCCCCCAAGGCAAGATCGTCGGCAACGACGTCCGGCCGCTGACGTTCCAGAACGGGATCCGGGCACTGGTCCGCCGGTCGGGGCGGGTCCGGGTCGTCCCCGTGGCGTTCCGATACGAGTTCTGGCAGGACGAGAGGCCCGAGGCCCTGGTCCGATTCGGCGAGCCCGCCTGGGTCGACCGGCCCGACCTCCCGACCCTGGTCCCGACCTTCGAGCGTCGGCTGGCCGACGAACTCGACGCTAACCGGGCCGATGCGATCGCCCAGCGGGCCGAGGGCGCCGTCGGACTCTTCCCGGGCCGGCGCTCGATCAGCGAGCGATACGCCGGGCTCCGCCGGAGGTTCCGCGGCCCCACCCCCGGCGCACCGCCTTGACTCACTCCGCAGGACTCAGGACTCAGGACTCGGGACTCGGGACTCGGGACTCGGGACTCGGGACTCGGGGTTCATTTCCGCAGGACGTGGGGGCGGTGCTTCCGAGGGGGTTCCCGGAATTGATATGTTCGGCGGGGTCCTGTTTTCCGGATAGTAAACAGGAGGGGACGCGAGGGCGGTCATCCGGGGCCCCGCCGGGTTGGCTTCGTTTTTCCCCGGCCCGAAGTATCGCGAAGGGGGACGGTCGCGACCATGAGCCGAGAGCGCCTCACGCTCGGGATCCTGCTGGCGGCGACGTTCGGGCTCCGGGCGATCCACCCCGGACAGCCGATCGTCGAGAATTACGTCGGCCGCCAGATCCCGACGGCGATGGTCGCGCGCAACCTCGATCGAGGGTCGGGGTTCCTCCGCCCCGAGCTGGACACCGGACCTTTCCCGAACCTGTTCCTGGTCGAACCGCCGATCTACGCGCAGGTTGTGGCCTGGGTCCGGCCCGCGATTGGGTTCGTTTTGGAACCGACCGGCCGCCTGGTCTCGGCATCGGCGATAGTCCTGGCGGCCTGGGGGCTTTACGGGATCGCCCGGAGACGCGAGGGGCCGGCGGTGGCCCTGCTCGCATTGGCTTCGTTTTCGATCTTCCCGGTCATGGTCCGATACGGCCGGGCCTTCCAGCCCGACGCCCTGATGCTCGGATGCGTCCTGGCGGGCTTGCGAGGCTGGGACGAATACGAAGCCGGGGGAGTCCGGCGGTGGGCGATTTTCGGTGGGTTCGTCTTGGCAACGGGGTTGGCCATCAAGATCACCTCGGCCTGGGCCCTGATCCCGTTCGCGCTGATCGTCCGCCGATGGCCGATCGCCTGGCGGATGATGATGGCCTTCGCGATGCTCGGCCCCGCATTCGCGTGGTATCTCCATGCCTGGGGGGATGCCTCGGGCCCCCGATCGGGCTCGATGGCCTCTTCCGACAACGCAGCCATCTGGATCCGGACCCTGTCCCCCGCCGCCTGGCTTCGTTTTTCCACCTATGAGAACATCGCCCGGGGGATGACCGTCCGATCGTTCACGCCCCCGGGTCTGGTGATGGCGGCCTGGGGATTGATGGGCCTTGGCGCACTTGACAGGGTCTGGAAAGGATGGGCGGTAGGCTGCGGGCTCTCGGTCCTGATTTTGGCGGCAAAGTGGCACCACGACTATTACTGGATGCTGGCGGCGCCCCTGGCGGCGGTCGGAGTGGGTCGGGGGATGGTGGGGCTCTGGGATCGGGGACGGTCGGGCCGCCGGATTGCAGCGGCTTTGGGTTCGTTTTTCCTGGTCCTCTGCGTGGTCCAGTCGGCCTCGACCTGGCGGACCCCGGCGGAATGGTCGTCGCTGATCGAGGCCGCCCGGGAGGTCGATACGCTCTGGTCCCCATCGTCCGAGGAGTTCCTGATCGCCCCCGAGGCCCTGCTCTACTACGCGGATCGGCGCGGGTTTCGCCTGGAATTCGACCCCGAGGCGGTCCGTCGTGCGGCCGGCGAGTGGGGCGAGCCGATCGCGAGCCCGGGAGACGCCCTGGCCCTGGTCCGTTTCTATCGGGAGCAGGTCAGGCGGAACGACCGGGAGACCTTGCCCTGGTACGCCCGGATCCGCGGGGTCGCCGACGTGGGCCTGGAATCGGACCTCCCGCGCCGGAGGGCGTGGCGGCGGGCGATCCGGGAGAGCCCCGGGGTCAAGGTCCGGGTCGATCGCCCTGATATGCTGATCGCCGAATTCCGATGACAGGAACCTCTCCGCCTCGATGGGCCCCGGCCCGAGGATACCCCGCGATGTCTTCCAAGGCCCCCGCCCCGGTCACGATCCCCGACTTCGCCCGATGGAAGGCGGAGGGGCGGAAGATCACCGTTTTGACTGCATATGATTATACGTTCGCTCGACTGCTCGACTCCGCCGGGGTCGACTGCCTGCTGGTCGGCGACACCCTGGGGATGGTGGTCCAGGGGCGGAGCACCACCCTGGGCGTCACGCTCGACCAGATGGTCTATCATGCCGAGATGGTCGCCCGGGGCGCGGAGCGGGCCCTGGTGGTCGCCGACCTGCCGTTCGGCAGCTATCAGGTGTCGCCGGGGCAGGCGATCGCGTCGTCCGCCCGGTTCCTCAAGGAGACGCAGAGCCAGGCGGTGAAGCTGGAGGGCGGCCGACGGATGGCGGCCACCATCCGGGCCCTGGTCGACGCCGAGATCCCGGTGATGGCCCACGTCGGCCTGACCCCGCAATCGGTCCGGCGGCTGGGCGGCTTCAAGGTCCAGCGCGATGAGGACGAGATCCTCGCCGACGCCCGGGCCGTCGCCGATGCCGGGGCCTTCGCCGTCGTCCTGGAATGCGTCCCCTCCGCGATCGCCGCCCGGGTCACCGCCGAGCTGGCGATCGCCACCATCGGGATCGGCGCGGGTCCGGCCTGCGACGGCCAGGTCCTGGTCACGCCCGACCTCCTCGGCCTCTTCGAAGGCTTCCGGCCCAAGTTCGTCCGCCGATACGCCGACCTCGGCGAGCCGATCCGCAAGGCCGCCCGCGACTACGTCGCCGACGTCCAGGCGGGCCAGTTCCCCGGGCCCGGCGAGAGTTTCCGATGAAACGCCGCCCCCAATCCGGGAGAAATCGCCCATGAGCGTCCCATCCTCCGCCGAGCTGGCCACGAAGAAATGCGTCCCGTGCGAGGGCGGGGTCCCCCGGCTCTCCGAGGTCGAGGTTGCTTCCCTGCTCGCGCGGGTCCAGGGCTGGTCCCCGGCCGGCGAGGGCCTGAGGATCCGCCGCGAGTGGCGGGCGAAAAACTTCGCGGCCGCCCTGGACTTCTTCAACCAGGTCGCCGCGGTCGCCGAGGCCGAGGGCCACCATCCCGACCTCCACCTGGTCAACTACCGCGACGTCGCCATCGAGATCTGGACCCACGCCATCGGCGGCCTCTCCGAGAACGACTTCATCCTCGCCGCCAAGATCGACGCCCTGCCGATCGCCGCGAAGAAAACATGAGAATTCCTTTGATAGTAGGCCCTCATCCGGCGGCGGATCCTTGACGACGTCCGACAATCCGGCGAAACTCGCCGAACTGGCCGGAGCCGGGACGAAACCCGGCCCCATCACCCCGGCCCTGTCGCTCTTACAGGACAGATCCTCGGGGGTGCGCGATCGGCGACCTCCCGGGGTTTTTGACGCGGCGTCGACCCCTTTCGATCCGACAACGGGAGATTCGAAGATGCGTACCTGTTTCCAGGCGGTGGCGGCGTTCGGCCTGGTCGCGGCGCTGGCGGGCCCGGCATTCGCCCAGGGCCGGGGCGGCCCCGGCGGGTTCGGCGGCGGCGGCGTGGTCCAGCTCATCGGCAACGAGAGCGTCCAGAAGGAATTGATGCTCGACGAGACGCAGGTCGAGAGGGCCAAGGCCCTCGCCGCCGACATGCGGGAGAAGATGCAGGCGCTCCGGCCTCAACTGGAGGGCCTCCAGGGCGAGGAGGCCATGACCAAGCGTCAGGAGCTGATGAAGCCGATCAACGAGGAGGCGATGAAGACTGTCGACTCGTTCCTCAAGGCCGAGCAGATGACGCGCTTCAAGCAGATCGAGGTCCAGCAGATGGGGGCCAATGCCCTGACCCACGAGGCGATCGCCAAGAAGCTCAGCGTGACCCCCGAGCAGAAGGAGAAGGTGACGGCCCTCCTCGCCGACTCCCGGTCCCAGATGCGCGAGCTGTTCACGTCGGCCGGGGACGATCGTCAGGCCGCGATGCAGAAGGTCCAGGCGCTCCGCAAGGAGACCAACGAGAAGGCCATGGCCCTCATGACCGAGGATCAGAAGAAGACCTGGAAGGAGATGACCGGCGAGCCGTTCGAGGTGGTCCAGCAGCCCCGCCCGGCCCGCTGAGCCGACCCTCCCACGGCGATCGGCCGATGGTCGGTGGGATCCATATAACTAGATCCGACGGCAGGCCCGGACGCACCGGGCCTGCTTTTTCGCGCCGCCGGGGTCCAGGATCGTCGGAGAAGGCCCCGCGGTTGGCCCGGAAAATGGATGTCAAGCAGGCCAACCGGGGCGATCCTCGGTCGCCCGGAGTCATCTCAATCGGGATCCACCCAGGGGGGCGTCATGCGATTTCGTCTCGGTTTCGTGCTGATGACCGGCCTCGTCGCGGCTTCGGCAAGCCCGGCCCTCGCCCAGCAGTCACCTCGGGGGCCTGGCGGCGCGTCCGGGCGTGACCTTCTTGCCACCCCCGGCGGGCCCGAGGGTCAGCCCACGGCCCGGGGGGCGGGCGGGGCGCTCGGCGGCTTCCACCTGATCGCAACCCCTGCGGTCCAGAAGGAGCTGAACCTCGACGCCGATCAGGTCGAGAAGGCCAGGGCCGCCTCGGAGCGGATGGGTGCCCGGTTCGAGTCGGACATGAAGTCGCTCCAGGAAGTGGCCGCCGACGACCGTCTCAAGCGGTTGCCGAAGATCGCCCAGGATCATTACGAGGAGGGGATGAAGGCGCTCGGCGCGTTCCTCAAGCCCGAACAACTCGAACGGTTCGACCAGATCCTGTTCCAGCAGCGTGGGGCGGCCGCGATGCTGGAACCGTCGGTCTCGAGGACGATCAAGCTGACCCCGGCCCAGGCCCGCCAGATCGCCGGGATCGTGGCCGAGGCCCGGTCGCAACAGGGCACGATCATGCAGGACACCGGGAGAGACCAGGCCGCGGCGGCGCCGAGGCTGGAAGCGGTCGCCCGGGAGTCCAATGCCCGGGCATTCAAGCTGCTCAATCCCCAGCAGAAGAAGGCCTGGGAGAAGCTGGCCGGCGAGACCTTCGCCCCCAAGGCCGGCCCGCCCTCGGCCGGCCGATGATCCCCTCCCATCAGGCTCCGAAGAGGTCGCGGAACCGGGCGATCAGGCCGCGCCGCCGCGCCTGGGCGGGCGGCTCGACCGGGGCGCTCTGGAGCCGGATCGTCGGGTCGCGGGGGGCGGCCACGGCGACCGGACCCCGGACTTTCGCCAGATGGGCCAGGAGCGGGCCCGCCGCCGGATCCTCCAGCCGGGCCGACACCGGCCGGGCGTCGGGCGTCGACCGGAGTTCGCCCAGGTAGGCCAGCATCGCCCCCTTGTTGGCCCGGCCTTCGTTCAGGAGGAAGTGGACCCAGGCCCACGACTCGCGATAGTCCCGGGGCGTCATCCTGCCGACGCTCCGGAGCGACTCGAGCCGGGCGAGGTCGGGGGTCCATCCGGCGGCCAGGTCGGCCGGGAGCCGGGCGACGTGCTCGGGGTTCAGCCCCTTCCGATCGGCCGGGCTCTCGAAATATTCGGCCAGGCCCTCGTCGAGCCAGAGCGGGATGTCGCCGACGGCGACGTGGAGCAGGGCATGCGTCGCCTCGTGGCGGATGTCCTCCTCCAGCCGGTCGCCGAAGAAGGTGTAGACCACCCGCTGATTGCCGTTGGCAAGGAAGAAGGCCCGGCGATGCGGGAGGTCGGGATAGTAGAAGGTCAGGAAATGGTCGAACGCCCGGCGGTCGTCGAGGATATAGACTTCCACGGGGCTCTCGCCCGGCTCGACCCGGAAGCCGAGCGTCTCCCGGATCTCGGCCTCCAGCGACTGGAGCTGGCGGACCACCGGGGCGTCGGGCTCCAGCCTGGCGTTGGTGCGGATGACATAAGGGCCCGTCCGGACCTGGAATGTGGAGGGGACGAGCGGGCGGCCCCCGTGCCCGCCCATGGTGGCGCAGCCAGCCAGGGCGGCGACCAGGGCGGGCCAGGCCCATCGGGCGATCCGGTTCGGGCGCGATCGGGCGATCCGGTCCATCGGTGACCTCGGCGCGGATTCGAGCGGCGGATTCAGGAGAGCGGGCGGCCTCGCCGTCGGTTCTTCTCTTCCTTGGAGTCGATGAGCCGGGCGACTCGCCGCCAGAGGACCTTCCAATCGTTCTGCGGCGAGAGCCCCCAGGGCAGGTAGGCCCGGAGGAACCGGAGGGAGTCGGTCCGGGTCCGGCCCGGGACGTCGGCCAGGCTGATCTGGAGCCGGGCCAGATTCTGGGACCGCCGGCCATCCGGGAGCGGGTGGAGGAGCTGGACGCCCACCAGGTCGATCAGGCTGAGTTCGACCTCCTCGGCGGCCGGGTCGCCCACGATCAGGATGTTCGAGGCCTTGAGGTCGCGGTCGGAGATCGACCGCTCGTGGAGGACCCGGAGGAGCCGGGCCAGGGCCAGCGTCATCGCCCGGATCCGGGCCCGGCGCTCGTCGGCCGGGGCGCCGGGCAGGACGGCCCGGGCGTAGTCGCCCAGGGTGATCGACGGCTCGGCCTTGATCTGGACGAGGTAGGCGCGACGGGTGAGGAATCGCCCGAACGGCCCCCGGCCGGTCTCCACCACGTAGGCCAGGTTCTGGGGGGTCGGCAGCCCCCGGCTCTTGAGGTGCTGCGCCGCCTGCCAGGCCCGGCCGGCCCGGGACGGCCGGACCAGGTTGAGGAGCGACTCCAGCGCCTTCTTGGGGTGGAACCGCTTGTAGATGACCCGGGTCGGCCGGCCCTTGACCATCAGGGTCGTCTCGGCGACCAGGGCCGTCCGCGAGTCCTTGAGGATCACCGACCCGTCCCGGGCGATCGGCCCGTCCGGGTCGCGGAGGATCAGCCCGATGCTGGAGGCGTCGAGGTCGCGCGAGGCGACGGCCCGGAGCCCATCGGACTCGTGGACGTCGAAGTATTTGTTCCGGCCCCAGCAGCGCCGGCCCCACCGCCGCCAGAGCCGCTCGGCCCAGGCCCGGGTGGCCTTCTCGATGTCCCGGGCGAGCCGGCGGGGGCCCGGGGTCGTCGGCTCCCGTCGGGCCTGGAGGTAGGCGTGGAGGAACCGGTAGCGGTCGGATCGGTTGCAGCGGATCCAGAAATAATGGTTGAGCAGCGCCAGGTTGTCGCGGGCGTCGCGCCAGCTCAGGCGGCGGGTGACCCGCAGGGCGTCGAGGTCGATGACGGCCAGCCGGAGCGAGTCGTCGGCCTCGATTCGGATGAGGAGGTTGCCGGGGTGGAAATCCTGGTGGACGAAGCCGGCGTCGTGGAGCCGGGCGGTGAGGTCGGCGAGCACCCGGGCCAGGTCGCGGCGGAGCCTCCCCCGGCGTCCCGGCGGCATGAGCGGGAGCCGGTTCTCGACGAACTCGTCGAGCGGCACGGTGCCGGGGATCTCCTTGGTGACCAGGTAATTTTCCAGGAGGAACCTGCGGACCCGCCGCTCGCCGAGGGCGACCGGGGTGATGGTCGGCACGCCGATGGCTTCGAGCTTGGCGGCCCGCCGGCCCTCGTTCCGGCCCTTGCCGCTGCGGAACCACTGGCGGGCCTTGGCGCGGAAGTTGGGCACGAGGAAATGCTTGACGTAGACGGTCCCTTCGGCCAGGTCGGCCCGGTAGACGACCCGGTGCGGGCCGCGCTTGACCGTGGTGAGCCGGCCGGACCGCTTCCATTCGTCGAGCGGGAGGCGGCCGTCGGGGAGGAGGGCCCCGGCCCAGTCGGCCCGGACCCACCATCCCGTGTCGTCGGCCTTCGACCAGTTCCACGCCGGAGGTTCGAACACGCCGGGGCGCGGTCGATTCTCCGCCCCGGAGGGCGATCGGGTCGGTGGGAGGTCGGGCATGGGGATCATTCCTCGTGCCGGTTCGCCGGGCCGGGGCTACGTCCGGCCATCGGTCCGTCGCGGACGTCGGTTCGCCTCGGGTCGTTTCAGGAGGGGGCCAGGGACTGCTGCTGGGGGGGCGGGTAGGCCTCGCCCGGGCGTCGGGCGTCGCGAGGGGCGATCGCCCGGGGCCGGGACAGGGCCCCGGGGCGGGACTCCGGGCCGGTCAGCGGGCGGGCCCCGGCGACCGCGGCGACGAACGCCGGGGCCCAGGTCTCGACCGAGTAATTCGCCTCGACCGAGGCCCGCGCGGCCCGGCCCATCCGTCGCCGGAGGTCGGGGTCGCCGGCCAGGATGCGGACGGCCTCGACCCAGTCGTCGGGCGAGGAGACCAGGAAGCCGTCGACGCCCGATCGGATCATCTCCGGGTGGACCCCGACCGGGTTGGCCAGCACGGGGAGCCCGGCGGCCTGATACTGGAGGACCTTCAGGCCGCACTTGCCCCGGCTCCAGAGGTCGTCGGGGATCCAGCTGACCCCGACGTCCGCCGCCGCGACGTCGGCCGCCTCGGTCGCCTCGGACCAGGGGACGTCGACCACCGGCAGGGCGTCGAACCGGAGGAACCGGTCGCAGACCATCCGGAGCCGGGCGGCCGGGACCTCGCGGCCGATCCGCTCCCAGAGCGGTCGCTGCTGGTCCAGGCCGGCGAGCGTGCTCGACGAGCCGATCCAGACCAGCTCCAGGCCGGGCCCCCGGCCGGGATGGACGGCCGGGGCGGCCAGATCGGGCGCGATGCAGGTCGGGATCACCCGGACCCGGTCGGGATGGGCCCCCGCCCGGAGGGCCCGATCGGCGAGGAAGCCGTTGCCGGCAATCACCGTGTCGGCCGCGCGGACGGTCCGCTCGAACCGATCGGCCCGGCGGCGATCGTGCGGGCCCCGGCGGTCGTAGGAGTCGCGGTAGAGGACCGCGTCGTCGAAGTCGAAGATCAGGTGTCGGGAACGCCGGCGGAGCTCGCGGAGCTGCCAGTGGGGGAGGAGCTTGCGCTGGAGGAGGACGGCGTCGTACCGGGCGGCGCGGCCGAACTGGGCGAGGCGGTGCCAGAGGCCGGCCGCCACCGGCTCGATCGCCAGCGACCACCCCGAGGCCGCCAGCGTCCCCTCGAACGCGCGGACCCGGTAGCGGCAGCAGACGTGATTCCGCGCCTCGACCAGCGCGAGTGCTCTCATCCCGTCCTCCCTGACGGCGGGTCGATCGGCCGGACCGGAAGGGCCCGGCGGGGCGGATGTTACCAGATTCGCCGATGCCTGCCAGGCCGGTTTCCCCGCCCGATCGACCCCCTCAATCCCCGATGATTCCCTTATCGAACCGCCCGCCGTCGATCGTGAGCGATCTTGCGGATCGGGCGGGATCGGCCCGCGACGGCCCTTCTCCCCCGGGCGGTCAAGTTGCCCGTCCGATCGCGCCGATGAGTGGACTTGACCGCCCGGGTCGACCCGGTCGCAAAAGCCGGCCGAGCCGGATACTCGGATTGCCGCCCCGAAAGGCTCCTGATAAAAGGTCCCCAATCCCAAACCCCGGGCGGCGGAGACGTCGCGTCGGGGGAGGCAAGGAGGCCTTGGGTAACCCCGTCCCCGGCGCCGGCTAACCATGAAGAATTTCGCCCGCCTCGTGCGATATGCCTGGCCGTACCGGGTCCGGTTCGGGCTCTCCCTGGCCTGCGCCGGGATGGTCGCCGTCTTCTGGGGCGGGAACATCGGCGCCGTGTATCCGCTCCTGCAGATCCTGATCCGGAGCGAGAACTGCCAGCACTGGGTCGACGAGAAGATCGAGGCGACCCGGGCCGAGTCGGAGGCGCTCCGGGCCCGGCTCGATGAGCTGGACGTGCTCACCCGGCTCGACGTCCCGGACGACGTGAAGCAGGCCAGGCTCCGGCCCGCCGCCGAGGCGTCCCGGGCGGCGGCCGACCGGCTCCTGGGCCTGCGCAAGGGCCAGGTGGAGCTGAAGGAGCGGGGCGGGCTCCTGCCGGACCCGGCGCGGAAGCCCGACCTCGACGAGCCCGCCGAGCGGGACCGGTTGGTCGCCGAGGCCCGGGTCGACGAGCTGAGGTTCGCCCTGCCGCTGGTCAAGGCCGGCCGGTACGCCGGGCTGGAGGCCCGGAAGCAGCGATGGGCCCGCGACCGGGCCGACTCCGACCGGTGGAACGCCCGGTACCGGTGGGTCGAGCCGCTGATCGACCGCTACCTGCCCGACAACGGGTTCCGGACCCTCCTGCTGCTCATGGGCCTGGTGATGGTGGGGATCGCGCTCAAGGGCTTCTTCCTGTTCCTCCAGGAAGTCCTGGTGGCCGACCTGACCCAGCTCACCCTGTTCGACGTCCGGAACCAGTTCTACCGCCGGACGATGGCGCTGGACCTGGCCAGCTTCAACGACCAGGGCTCGGCCGAGCTCCTGGCCCGGTTCACCAACGACATGGACTCGCTCCAGCAGGGCCTGACCACGATCCTGGGCCGGGTGGTCCGCGAGCCGCTCCGGATCGTGAGCTGCCTGGCCGGGGCCCTCTGGCTCAACTGGCGGCTGACCTGCCTGGCGCTGGTCCTGGTCCCGGTCTCGGTCGCCTGCACGCACCGGGCCGGCAAGATCATGAAGCGGGCCGTCCGGCGGTCGCTGGAGAGCATGTCGAACATCTACAAGATCCTCCAGGAGAGCCTCCAGGGGATCAAGGTCGTCAAGGCGTTCACGATGGAGCGTTACGAGCGGCGGCGGTTCTTCCTGGAGACCAAGTCGCTCTACAAGAAGAGCGTCCGGGTCGCCATGATCGACGCGATGTCGGACCCGGTCCTGGAGCTTTTGGCGCTGACCACGGTGTCGATTGCGCTGCTCTCGGGCTCGTACCTGGTCCTGAACCACACCACGGCCATCGACTTCTGGCTGTTCAAGCTCCAGCTCTCGGCCCGCCCGCTCCAAATCGAGGACCTGCTGACCCTGTACGCGATGCTCGCCGGGATCTCCGACCCGGTCCGCAAGCTGGCCAACGTCCATTCCAAGATCCAGCGGGCCTCGGCCTCCTCGGACCGGATCTGCGCCCTGATGGACCGCCGGCCCGCGGTCGCCGACAGGCCGAAGGCGGTCCGGCTCCACCGCCACCGGGCGGCGATCGAGTTCGACGACGTCGGGTTCGGCTACAACGGCCGCGACCCGGTCCTCCGGGGGCTCAGCCTGGAAGTCCGCCACGGCGAGACGATCGCGCTGGTCGGCCCCAACGGGTGCGGCAAATCGACGATGATGAACCTCCTCCCCCGGTTCTGGGACGTCCAGTCGGGGGCGATCCGGGTCGACGGCCACGACGTCCGCGACGTCCAGCTCCGGAGCCTCCGGGGCCAGATCGGGATGGTGATCCAGGAGACCACCCTGTTCAACGACACGGTCGCCAACAACATCGCCTACGGGAACCGCCACGCGGGCCGCGAGGCGATCGTGGCCGCGGCGCGACGGTCGTATGCCCACTCGTTCATCACCGCCCTGCCCCAGGGCTATGACACGGTCCTCGGCGAGCTGGGGACGGGCCTCTCCGGCGGCCAGCGGCAGCGGCTCGCCCTGGCCCGGGCCATGCTCCGAGACCCCGCCATCCTGATCCTCGACGAGGCCACCAGCGCCGTCGACATCCAGGATGAGGCCCTGATCCGCAAGGCGATCGAGGAATTCTCGCGGGGCCGGACCACCTTCCTCATCACCCACAGCCTGGGCGCCCTCTCGTTCGCCGACCGGATCGTCCTGATCGACGCCGGCCAGATCGAGGCCGTCGGGACCGAGGCCGAACTCCGCCGGACCTCGCCCCTGTATCGCCGCCTGCACGAGATCCAGTATCACCGCGAGAGCGCCTGAATTCCCCCGCGATCGGTCGTTGCGGCCGGCCTTCGGCCGGGTAAACTTGGTGTCACGCTTTCGCGCCGGCGATCGGCCCGGGGCGGACCCTCCCGGGGACGCGCCATGTCCTGGAGACTCTGGCCGATCCTGGCATGCCTGGCGGGCTCGACCGCTCCCGGCCAGATGATCGATCCGCCGGTCCTGTCGGGCGTGTTCCCGCCGGGGGCGACGGTCGGCACGACCGAGAAGTGGACGATCCTGGGTTGGGGCGTCGACCAGGCGACGACGCTCCGGGTCTCGGGCGGCGGGGTCGAGGTGGCCGGCTTCACGGCCCAGGTCGACGGCTCGGCCTCGGCCGTGGTCCGGGTCGCGCCCGACGCCGCTCCCGGCTTTCGCGAGGTCCGGCTGGATGGGCCGGGCGGCCTGTCGAACCTCGGCCTCGTCCGGGTCGACACCCTCCCTCAGCAGGTCGAGGTCGAGCCGAACGACACGCCCGACCGCGCCCAGGCCGTCGCCCCGGGCACGGCGATCGCCGGGATCCTCCGGGCGAGGGACCTGGACCACTACCGGATCGAGGGGACGCCGGGCCGTCGGCTCACGATCGACCTGGAGGCGGGGCGGATCGGGTCGTCGATCTCGCCCGTCGTCACCCTCGTCTCGGGGGCCGGCGAGGCCCTGGCGCAGGGCCGGGAGCCGGCCGGGGGCGACCGAGACTGCCGGATGGGCCTGGTGATCCCGCCCGACGGGTCGATCGTGGTCCAGGTCCGCGATAACACCTACGGCGGGGGCGACTCGACCCGATACCGGCTCCGGGTCGACCCGGCCCCCTACTCCACGGCGACGTTCCCGCTCGGGGGGCCGAAGGGCCGGGCGGTCGAGGTCGAGGTTTCGGGGGGCAACGTCACCGACCCGCTCCGGAAGCTGGTGAACCTCCCCGACACGGCCGGCTCGATCGTCGAGGTCGGCACCGTCGGCGGCCCGGGCGGATCCGTCGTCGCGACGGGGAGGCTGGTCGCGGGGGACGGCCCCGAGATCGTCGAGCCGGCCGATCGGGCGGACGGCCCCCCGATCGAGGTCGCCTCGGGACTGACGGTCAACGGGCGGCTCGCGAGGCCCGGCGAGGTCGACGCCTATCGGCTCCCGGTCCGGGCGGGCGTCAAGGTCCGGGCCCGGGTCGAGGCCTTCGCGCTCGGGTCGTGGCTCGACTCGGTGCTCGTCTTCCGCGACTCGGAGGGCAACACCCTCGCCGAGAATGACGACACCCCCGGCGCCGTCCGGCCCGATCGGGCCCGGTCGGTCGGCGCGACGGGGATCCCCGAAGGTTCGCCCGACAGCTCGGTCGAATGCGAGGCGAAGGCCGACGGGCTCCTGACGATCGAGGTGGCCGACCGATACGGCCGGGGCGGGCCGGAATACGGCTATCGGCTGGCGATTGGCCCGGCCCGGCCCGACTTTTCGGTCACGCTCCTGCTGGGCAACCCCAACGCCAACGCGGCCGCCATCGCCAATCCGGGCCCGTCGCGGCCGGCCCGGACGACGCCCGGCCAGTTCGGGGTCTTCAACCTCCGGCCGGGCAGTTCCACCCCCATCAACCTCATCGTCGTCCCCGAGGGCCGGCCGGGCCCGGTCGAGGTCCGGGCCGAAGGGCTTCCCGACGGCGTGACCGCCGAGCCGATCTCGATCCGGCTGCCCGGCCCGCCCCGGCAGGGCCCGGCCGAGGTCGCCTCGGCTGTCGTCCGGCCCGTCGCCGACTACCTCCTCCTCAAGGTCGCCCCCCATGCCGCGCCGGGGGTGGGGGAGTTGCGGGTGGTCGCCACGGCCCGGCCCGAGCCGGGGCGGATCATCGCCCGGGAGGCCTCGGCGACGATCGGTGTCGACCTCTCGTCCGGCGACTCGCGGCCGATCACCCGGGTCATCACGAGGATCCCGATCCGGATCGTCGACCGTTGACCCGGTCCTGGAGAGGGCCCCGGGCTCGCTGGCGATCGGATAAACGGAGGAATTGAGGATCAACGGGATGGCGCGGATGCCGAGGGGGAACGTCCCGGTCCGATCGAAATTCCGCCCGATGATCCACGCCAGGCCGTCCGACAAATGATAAGAATGAGGGATGTCGAAGGCACCGGGCCGCCTCGGTGATGGTTCAAGGGGCCCGGGATGCATTGATCCCGGCCGGAACCCCCGACCCGTCACGGCCCGGCGGCGGGCCTCGTCCGCGATCCGGGACGAATATCCCGGTCGGTCGGTGCGTCGACCATTTCACGGGTTTCCTCGCCGTCCCGCTCGGTTGCGGGACCGGGTGGTCAGATTCGGGCCGTGATCGGCCCCGTCCAGAAAGGTCAACGCGATGCTTTGGCGACACCTTTGGCCGGCCCGGGCCCTCGCGGCCGCGGGCCTCTTGACGTGCTCGATGCTCGGGGCCTCGGCCGCGGGCGAACCGGACGAACCGATCCCGGGCCCCGACTCCGCGACCGAGACGGTCAAGGTGCTTGCCGCAGAGAAGGCCGGGATGCTGGCGGTCGAGATCCGCGGGCAGGGCCAGGACCGCGTCCGGGTGAGCCTGAAGAACACCTCGGCGAAGCGGCTCAACGTCGTCCTCCCGCCCGGGCTGGTCGCCTCCAGCGCGGTCGGCCAGGCCGGCGCCGCGGGCGGCGCCGGCGGCCCGTTCCAGAGCATGGGCCTGGGCGCCGCGACCAACCGACCGGGGGGCTTCGGGGCGTTCGCGGGGGCCCCGACCGATCCCGGCTTCCGGTCGGTCCCCGCGGTCGACCCGACCTCGGTCACCGTCCCCGCCGGCCAGAAGGTCGACCTGGACGTGCCGGCGGTCTGTCTCAACTACGGGCTGCCCACCCCGACGTCCCGGAACCGGTTCCGGCTGGTGGACGTCGATGATTATTCCAAGAACGTCCGGGTCCGCAAGGCCCTCCGGGCCCTGGCGACGCTCGGGACCAGCCAGGGGACAGCCCAGGCGGCCATGTGGCGCGTCTGCAATGACGTACCGTTCGAGCAGATGCTGGCCCGCGGCGACAAGCTGGTCAATGCTACGGAGATCGCGCTCGCGGCGCGATTCCTCGACGCCCTGGACCAGTCGGCCGACGCCGTCGACCCGGCCTACCTGTCCGAAGCCCGGGTCTTCGTCAGCGTCGAGGGAGGCGCAACGACCGCCAAGGACGCCAAACGACTCGCCTCGGCGATGGACGGCCTGCGGATCCTCGGCCTCCCGGCCCGGGTGATCGCCCCGAACGAGGTCCCCCAGGCCGCCGCCCCGGCTCTCCACCTCGGCATTACCCTCTCGGCCGGCCCGTCCGGCGAGACCCGGGGCCGCATCGTGGTCCGGTCGGCCGCCGGCCTCGGCGATGCCGAGTGGACGACGCTCGGCCAGGCAAGCTTCAAGGATGCCTCGGCCGCCTCCGCCATCGACGCCGCCTCGCTCGCCAGGGCCGTCGACCACGCGGTCGGCTCGGCCTTCGTCACCGCCCGGGTTGCCAGGCGATCGACCGGCAGCACGACCCTGAAGATCGAGAATCGACTCCCGTTCACCCTGGCCCACGTCACCGTCAAGGCCGGCAACTCGTCCGGCTCGCCCCTGGTGACGATCCCCGCACTCGGGGTCGGCCCCGGCCGGTCCGGGCTGGCGACCATCCCGGCCGCCGGCGGCTCGGTCGATCGGGTCGAGCTGAACGGACTCTGATCCCCAACCGCCAATCGGCGGGCCCGTTCCGGAGATCCGGGACGGGTCCGCCGCGTCGACTGACCCGATTTCCTCGCCATATCCCCCTCCCTTCCCAGCTCTTTCGGCAGACCCGCTTGCCTTGCCCGCTCCTTCCCCGTTACACTGGAACGGTCGATCGATCCTCCCCTCGGTCCGGTCGACCAGGGCCTGTCGCGAGACCCGGTCATGGGGATCGAGCGTCGTCGGAACATCTACGAAGGGCGGGTCCAGGGGGTCGGGTTCCGGCTGACCGCGCGGAAGCTCGCCGCGGATCACTCCGTCTCGGGCTTCGTCCGGAACCTGGACGACGGCCGGGTGGAGCTGACCGTCGAGGGCGAGCCGGAGGAGCTAACTTCCTACCTCCAGGCCATCCGTCGCGAATTCGGGGACATGATCCGCGACGTCGTCGAGGACGACTCTGGGGCGGGAGCCGAGCCGTTCGCCGGGTTCACGATCCGATCCTGATCGATCTCCGGGTGTCCTCATCACTTCCCCGGGCTTCGACTCCCGACAATTCCGGGGTCCCTGCCATTCGCCAGCGTTTTATCCCTCCTGGAGTCGAGCTTTCATCGCCATGAAATCATTCACCATCGCGGCGGCGACCGCCAAAGAGGCGATCCGACAGCCGGCCTTCTTCGTCCTGGCGGGGATCGCCGGCGCCTGGCTGATCGGCTCCATCTTCGTCGCCTATTTCACGTTCGGCGAAGATATCAAGATGTACAAGGATACGGGCCTGACGACGATCTCGTTCGTCTGCCTGCTCCTGGCGCTCCTGACTTCCAGCTCCACGGTGGCCGAGGAGATCGACGGCAAGACGGCGATCACGCTGCTGTCCAAGCCGATCAATCGTCGCCAGTTCATCTTCGGCAAATTCCTGGGGATCGAGCTGGCCGTCCTGGCGATGTTCCTCTTCCTGGGCGCCGTGTTCGCGCTCGGTGTGGCATACAAGCACAAATATGACCTCTCGGAAGCGTCCGGGGAAAGCCAGGGCAAGCAGATCGAGCAGGTCTTGCAAGTCCTCCCGGGCTTGGCGCTGGGCTTCTTCGAGGTGACCGTGCTGACCAGCGTGAGCGTGGCGATCTCGACGCGGCTGCCGATGCTGGTCAATCTCGTGGTCTGCATCTCGCTGTTCTTCCTCGGCCACCTGACCCCGATCCTGGTCCAGGTCTCGGGCGGCGAGAATTCCAACGAGCTCGTGCATTTCATGGCGCAACTCTTCGCCTTCGGGCTGCCCGAGCTGGAGTTCTTCAACGCCGGGCCCGCCATCTCGACGGGGGCGGTGATCCCGTGGGCCGGATACGTTTTGCCCGCGCTGGGCTATTGCATGTTGTACAGTGGAGCGGCCTTGCTGTTCGCGTTCCTCCTGTTCGAGGATCGCGACCTGGCCTGACGGGCCCGACGATGGGCCGGGGGGCGGGCTCCCCGGCCGTCGGCCTTCCGCCCCGGGTTGGGCCATTCCGGGTCGCCGTGGGCGTGGCCCCCACCGGGCGGATCGCCGTAACAGTGGCCAGCGGGACACATCGACATGCAAGCGGCCGCGTATGATCGCGTTCGTAAGCTGCGGACTTCCCGCCGGCGCGCGGTGACCTGGACGCACTTCCTGGGCGTCGTCCACTCGCTCCTGATCCTCGGGCTCCTGCTCGTCGGCGGGGGGCTGGCCGCGCTGGTGACGACCCGCGGCGAGGCCTGGCGGGCCCCGGGCGAGTCGTCCGACGACGCCTGGCTCGGGAACCCGGTCGCGACCCGGGACGATGACGGCCGGGTGCTCTTTACGGGGAAGGGCCTCTATCCGATCGTCGCCAGCAACGAGACGAGCCGGAATCCGATCCATCGGACCACGGCCCGGGCCGTGCGTAACCTGATCCATTCGATCCGACCGCTCGGCAATAATATGGGGGCATTGACGGTCTTGCTGGCCGCCGGCCTGTCGATCTTCTTCGCCCTGTCGGTGATCGACCAGGCCCGTCGGCGGCTGATCGCGCTGGCGACTCAGGAGGTGGCCACCACGCTCCGCCGCCAGATCCATCGCCAGCTCTATCGACTCGGCCAGTCGTCGCTGCCGGCCGAGGGGACCGGCCCGGTGATGACGCTCTTCACCCGGGAGGTCAACGACGTCGGGGATGGGCTGGCCGCAGACCTCGACCGGCGTTTCCGGATCCCGGTCCTGCTGGCGGGGCTGGTCGTCCTGGCCGTGGCGATCTCGCCGTACTGGCCCCTCTTCCTGGTCTCGCTGGGCGGCCTGTCGTTCCTGCTGATCCGGCACCTGAATCGATCGACCGAGCTGACCTCGGTCCTGGCGACCCGCGAGGCCGCGATCCAGCTCTGCCTGCTCCAGGAGGATTTCGGGCTGATCCGGACCGTCCGGGTCCACGGGATGGAGAACGTCGACAAACAGCGGTTCGACGAGCACCTGGAGCGGTATCGGAATGCCGACGTCCGCCGGATCGTCAACGAGGCCAGAATCAGCCCGACGTCCACACTCCTGACGTGCTCGGCGGCGACCCTGGCCGTCGGGCTCCTGGCGGGAGGGGTGATCCTCCGGGGCGAGTCGTTCGCCGCCGCCATCCTCCTGATCGCGGCCCTCCTGGCTGCGGTCCGACCGGCGATCTCCTGGCTGGCCCTCCGGCGGCTGATCCGCCAGGCGAACCGTTCGACCGAGGGCGTGTTCGCCTACCTGGAGCGGAAGACCGAGTTGCATCAGGCCGGCGGCGCCAGCTTCCTCCCCCCCGTCCGGGAGAAGATCAGCTTCGAGAATGTTACCCTGGAGAGCAGCTCGGGACGGGTCCTGCTCGACGGCCTGACGGTCGAGATCCCCGCCCGGTCCAAGACCTCGATCATGTCGATCGACGAGGAGGCCAAGACCGCCCTGGTCTGCCTGATCCCCCGCCTGATCGACCCCAAGGTTGGCCGGGTCCGGGTCGACGGGATCGACCTCCGCGACGTGACCCTGGAATCGGTCCGGGCCCAGGTCGCGACCGTCCTCCAGGCCGACCTCGTCTTCTCCGACACCGTAATGGCCAACATCGCCCTGGGCGACCCGAGCTATGACCTCCCCCGGGTGATCGAGGCCGCCAAGGTGGCCCACGCCCACCACTTCCTCCAGGAGTTGCCCAAGGGCTACGACACGATCATCGGCCCGCTCGGCCACTGGCTCAAGCCCGACCAGCAGTACCGGATCGCCCTGGCCCGGGCCTTCCTCCACGACCCCTCGATCGTGATCATCGAGGAGCCGGTCGAGCCGCTCGATGAGGACACCAAGTCGTTCGTCGACGACACGGTCGCGCGTCTCGCCCCGGGGAGGACCCTGATCATGCTCCCGCACCGGCTCTCGACGATCCGGACCAGCGACCGGGTCATCCTGATCCACAACGGCCGGCTCGAATCGGTCGGATCGCCGCGCGAGGTCAACGGCGAGAGCAAGCTCTACCGACACCTCCAGTACATCGAGTTCAACCAGTTCGCCGCCGGAGAGATCGAGGCGGGCCAGATGGGCGGTTGACCCGTCCGCCCGATCCCCGACCCGTCAGGCCCAGTCATCCACGGTCGGCTTGATGACCAGCTCGGGGACATTCGCCCGGGGATGGAGTTGGGCGAGGAAGCAGACGGCCGCGGCGACGTCTTCCGGCTGGAGGATCGCGTCACGCCGATCCTGGGGGACCGGGACGGGACGGGCGTCCAGGATCGGCGTGTTCACCTCGCCCGGATAGATGACCGACGACCGGATGCCCCGGGGGCCTTCCTCGCGGCCGATCCCGATCCCCAGCGCGGCCTGGCCGAACTTCGACGCCGAGTAGCCGGCGCCCCCCAGGAGGCTGGCGCGGAGCCCGGCGATCGAGCAGACCTGGACGATCAGCCCCCGGCCCCGGGCCCGCATCGAGGGCAGGATCGCATGGACCAGGTTGAAGGCGCCGGTCAGGTTGGTGGCGATCATCCGGTCCCAGTCGGCCGGCGTGAGCTTGTCCAGGCTCCGATCGCGGACGTTGGTCCCGGCGTTGCAAACCAGGAGGTCGACCGAGCCGAATGCGGCCAGGACCCGGCCGGCCATCGCGTCGACGCCCGATCGGTCGGCCACGTCGCAGGGCTCGACCAGGGTCTCGTCGCGGCCGATTAGGTCGCGCGTGGCTTGGAGCTTGCCGGGATCGCGGCCCACCAGCGCGACCCGGATGCCGATCTTCGACAGCTCGATCGCGGTCGCGCGGCCGATCCCGCTGCCGGACCCGGTCACCAGGGCGGTCGTCGAATCGCTGGACAAGGGCGCCTCCTCCACGTCGAAGGGCCCCGGCGCCATCCCGGGGGATCGCGCTCGGGGCCCGATGATCGATCGAACCCGGGTCCCTTCCGGGGCCCGGGCCCATCCTAATCGGTCAGAGGTGGAATGAGAATAATTTCGAGAAGAAGTTCGAATGCTTGTGGGCCGCCGCGGGCTTGTGGACCCCATGCAGCGGCCTGGGGACGGCCTTGTGATGCGGCTCGACGCCGGTCGCGTGGACCGGGCCTTTCGGCCGGGACCCGAACGAGGCGGCAACCTTCCCGGTCGGCTGGCTCTGGCCCAGGCTCGGGGCGTCGCCCTGTGAGCCGTAGATCCGGATGCTCCGGGCTGTCCCCTTCAGGAAGGCGAACAGCGAGGGATAGAGCGCCCTCAATTGCGAAGTCGGATACTGGCCGAGCGAGGTCCCGTTGTAGATGACCTCCGTCAGCGCCTGCGGCGTCGCCGTCGCGGTCGAATTATTGCCGGTGCCGGTGCCGGTCGCGGGGCCGCCACCTGTGCTGGTCTCGGTCGCGGTACCGCCGGGGCCCGTGGGCCCGGTCATGATCATCATCGCGGCGACGGCGGGGGCGGAGGAAGTCGAGACCGAGGTGGTCCCGGTCGGGGCTCCCGCCCGGCTTGCCGCGGAAGCGGCCTGGATCTGATCGTTGAAGATCTGTCCCGATCGGAGGACATCCAGCCGGTTGAAGTCGGCCCCGGTGACGCCGTCCTGGATCGTGACGGATCCTTGCCGGAGGAGGTGCACGAGCTGGTCGACGGTCGGCAGCGTATGATAGGCATTCTCGTACATCTGTTGCAGGAGGACGATGCTGCCCGTCACCTGGGGCGCCGCGAAACTCGTCCCGCTGTCCTGGACGAGATGATTGCCGGAGTCGAGGCCGTCGATCCCGATGCTGGGCGCGACGATCTTGGTGGCCGAGGGGCCGCCGTCGGCCGGGCCCAGCCTCTGGGCATCCGGGGCGATCTGGTCGGCGGAATCGCTGCCGGACACGCTCACGCTGTCGGCGACGATCGCGGGGAAGCCCATCCCCCGGGCATGCGTCCGGGCATCGAAGGAGTTGCCCGCGGCGACGACGACCGGGATGTTGAGACGATCGAGGTGGCCGATCGCGTCGGTGATCCCCTCGCCGACCCCTCCGTCCAGGGCGAACTGGTTCGAGGCGTAATTGCCCCCGTCCGAGATCGACAGGTTGACGGCGGTGATCTTGTACCGGGAGTGGTTCTGGACGACCCAGTCGAGCGCCTGCTGGATCCGGGCGAAGCTGCCGTGGCCCTGATCGTTGAAGACCCGGAGCGCGATGATGTCCGCGCCGGGGGCGATCCCGGGGTGGTCCGGGTCATCCGAGGCGATCAGGCCGGCGACGCCGGTGCCATGATCCGAGGCGGAGAGGACCCCCCTGGGGCTGCCGGTGAAGTCCTTGCCCGCGATGACCTTGTGCCCCGCGCCGATCCCCCCGCCGAGCGCCGGGATCCGGTAATCGACGCCGGTGTCGATCACGGCCACGTTGTGGCCCGTCCCGTCGAGCCCGAACGCCTGGCGGGCCGCCGAGGCCTCGATCAGGCGATCGAAGTTGGTCGAGCCGTCGGGGGCGATGTTGGAGAGGTCGGAGGCCAATCGGGCCCCGGCGATCGAGAGCATCTGCCGGGTCTCGAGGAGTTCTAGGTCCGGCCGTCGTCGGTCTCGGGCGCCTCGGCCCGATCTGCGGGTCCACCCCATGGATCATCCCCCCCCGGGCGGCCGCCAAACCGTTGGCCGAAGCCGCCCCGCATGATGATGGTGAACGCCCCCCTTCCATGGCGCGGCGCGGCCCGGGACCATACGGCCCGACGTCGCGACACGGCGACCGGCGCCGATCGATCGGCACCGAACACGACAGAGCGCATGCAGACGGTCGATCGGCTCGGCGGCCGGCAGCCCGGCGCCAGGGGCGCGACGAGTCCCGGCCGATGAGGCCCCGGATCCGAACGGCCACGCCCGATCGGCCCGGCGGCCCGGGGAAGTCCCCCGACGGCTCCGGGCCGGCCGAGGGGCCGGGAAGGCGAGCATCCTGCTATGGGGACGGAGGACAGCGGATGCTCGTCGGGGCGAGCGTCGACCACGCCACGCGCCTGGCCTTCGATCGCCCCAGGGACGACCTCCGACCGATGCCAGGGCCGCCCATCCTCGCGGACGGCGCCCGAGCCGGGACGCCGCGTTGCGTACGCGGCCGGCCCGGCTATAGTGGACGGGCCCGCCGCCCCGATTCGGCTCTCGGCGGGCCCGTCCGACGGTCCAAGTATCGGCCGGAGCCTCGACGGAGTTACGCACGAAACATGGCGATTGTCGGCATAATCCCGGCCCGGTTCGCTTCAACCCGACTGCCCGGCAAACCCCTCCTTTCCGACACCGGGATGCCGCTGATCCGGCACGTCGTCGAGGCCGCCCGGCGGTCGACCCGGCTCGACCGGATCATCGTCGCCACCGACGACGCCCGGATCGCCGACGCGGTGGGATCGTTCGGCGGCGAGGTGGCCCTGACCCGCGGCGATCATCCGACCGGGACCGACCGGGTGGCCGAGGTCGTGGCCCGGATCCCCGACGCCCACCTGGTCGTCAACCTCCAGGGCGACGAGCCCGAGGTCTCCGCCGAGGCGCTCGACCTGGTCGTCATGCTCCTGGAATCCGACCCCGGGGCCCCGATGGCGACCCTGGCCACGCCGATCCGCGACGAGGCCGAGTTCCGCGACCCGTCGTGCGTCAAGGTCGTCCGATCGCGGGCCGGCCGGGCCCTCTACTTCTCCCGGAGCCCGATCCCGCACCACCGCGACGGCCCGCCCGACCTCCGGGCCGACCCGCCGATCGCGCTGCTCCACCTCGGCCTCTACGCCTTCCGCCGCGACTTCCTGCTCGGGTTCGCCGCGCTCCCCCCCTCGCCGCTCGAGGCGGCCGAGAAGCTCGAACAGCTCCGGGTCCTCGAAGCCGGGCACCCGATCGCCCTCGGGATCGTCCGCGAGCGGAGCGTCGGGATCGACACGCCGGAGGATTACCGCCGGTTCGTCGAGCGGTGGCGGGCGAGAGAGGGGGCCCCGGGATCAGGGGGATGATCTCCCCGAGCCCCCGGCCTTGAGCCCGGTGAGGTAGGCGATCAGGTCGGCGAACTCGACCGGGGACAGGGCGTCGACGAGCGCGGTCGGCATCGTGGAGACGTCGCCGATCCGGCGCTCCGCGATCTCGGATCGGGGGATCCGGATCGATCGGGCCTCGGCGTCGACCAGTTCGAGGTGGGCGTCGGTCTCGGACCGGACGATCCCGGCGAGGATGGTCCCGTCGACCCGGGCGATCACGACGGGCTGGTATCCGGTGGCGATCCGGGCCGATGGTTCGAGGACCGACCGGACGATCTCGGCCTTGTCGTACCGGGCGGCCAGCCCGGCGAGGTCGGGGCCGATGGTGGCGGTCCCCTTGCCGCCGGCCGCGTGGCACCGGACGCAGCCGATCCCGTCCGGGTCGAAGAAGATCGCCTCGCCGTTGCGGGGGTCGCCGGGATGCGTCAGGGCGAACGCCCGGAGCCCCTCCACGCCCGCCGTGCCCGCGGCGGCGGCCGGCCCCGGCTCGGAGACCTGGACCCCGAACGACCATCGGCCGATCCCCTGCCGCGACCGGACCACGATCCGGTTCGTCCCCGCCTTGAGCGCGACCCGGACGAGGTCGGAATCGGGGGCGAAGGCCCGGCCGGCCGCGCCGCCGACGTTGAGGGCCGCCCGGCCGTTGACGGCGACCTGGATCGGGCCGCTGGAGCCGACGAGCAGGATCGCGGGCCGGTCGCCCGGCGAGGTCACCTCGGCGTAGGCGAAGGCGGCGAGGTCGGGCGAGCCGCCGGCGTCGTAGCCGAACCCGCCCCGGTCGCCCGCGCCCGCCTTGAGGTCCTCGACAACCACCCGGCCGGTGGCCGGGTCGCCCTCCCGGGGCTGCCAGGAGATCGGCCGACCCTCGGCGCCGGAGTGGGTCCGGCCGAAGTCGATCGCGATCGGGTCGGAGAAGGCCGGCGGGGTCGTCCTCGGGAACGGCCCGATCACCTTCCAATCGACCACCGGGACGAACCGGGTCAGGATCCGCTCGACGGCCAGCGCCGACGGGCCGACGAACTCCCCCCGCCTCGCCCGCGACTCCAGGTCTCCGGCGGCGACGTCCCGGATCGCCACCAGGGCCGACTCGGCGGCCCGGCGGAGGTCCGGGTCGCGGCCCTTGAGCGCCGCGATGTAGGCCGGCAGGGCCCGGGCGTCGGGGATCGCGGCCAGGGCCCGGGCCGCCTCGGCCCGATCGCCATCCCGGTCGGCCAGGGCCACCAGCCGGGGGACCGCGTCCCGGAGCCGATGAACCGCGATCGCCCCGATGGCGGCCTTCCGGACCCCGGGCGAGGGGTCGTCGAGCCCGGCGACGATCCGCGCGCCGACCCCCGCCGGTGTCGGCCGGTCGCCCGGGAAGGAGGACAGGGCGGCGGCCCGGACCGCGTCGTCCTTGTGGTCGAGGAAGCCGGCCAGGTCGTTCGCCGGCAGGACCCGGGCGCGGCCCAGCGGGGGCAATGCCCGGGCGACCAGCGACCCCGGCGCCTCCGGGTCGTAGACGAGCTGGAACCGGGCCTTGAGCGCCTGGGGGCCGTCCATGGCGGCCAGGGCGTCCAGCGCCGCCTCGCGGACCTCCACCGGACGGGCCGGGTCGCGGAGCAGGCGGGCCAGGGGAGGGATCGAGGCCAGGTCGCCCGTCGACCCGGCGAACCGGGCCAGGGCCGCGAGGTTCACCGCGTCCGGCTCGCGGGCCAGCCCGACCCGGATGACGGGCAGTGCGCGGCCGCCGACGTCGATCAGGCCGACGATCGCCGACCGACGGACCGACGGATCCTCGTCGCCCAGGGCCCGGGCCAGCCCCACGAACACGGCGTCCATCCCCTCGGGCGACCAGCCTTCGGTCTTCCGGGGCGGGACGCCGGCCAGGGGGTTCGTGCCGAACCATCGGCCCGACCAGGCCGGGTATCGGCGATAGAGCCCGCCCAGCGTCGCCACGACCCGCGATCGCCAGGCGGGATCCCCCGGACCGGCCAGCGAACCGGCCAGGGCCCGGACCGCCGGGACGGCCCACGATCCGTCGGCCAGCTTGAGGGCATCGTCGCGCCGCCTCGGGTCGCCCAGCGCCGCGAGCAGGGCCGACTCGTCCCAGGCGTCGAGGGCCCGGATCGCGTGGCGGACCGACCAGGCGACGAAGGGGTCGGGGTCGCCCAGCGCGGCGTGGAGGGCCGGGCCGGCCGAGGCGTCGCCCATCCTCCCGAGCGCGATGGCGGCCTCGCGGCGGACGGCCGCCTCGGGATCGCGGAGGGCCGTTGCGACCGGGCCCTGTTCGCGGCGGTCGCGGCGGATCCCCGAGCTGCGCGCGGCCTGGGCCCGGACCGAGGCGTCGGGGTCGGCGACCGCCGATCCGATCGCCCGCCGCGCCTCGGGCGACCCGATCGCGTCCAGCGCCCAGAGGGCATGGACCCGGCCCGCCCGGGGCCCGGCCTGTTCCAGCCGGCGGATCAGGGGGGTGACCGCCCCGACGCCCCTCGATGCGAGCTGGCGCTGCGATGCCAGCCGGGCCGAGAGCGCGGGGTGATCGAGCCCCTCGACCAGCGCGGCCAGGTCCGGGGAGGTTGGCCGGGGCGCCGGCCGGACCCGATCCGGCCCCGTGTAGGTGAGCCGGAACAGCCGGCCGGCCTTGGGGACGTCCGCGAGCCAGCCGTTGAAGGCCCAGTCGACCAGCAGGAGCGACGAGCCGTCGGCATCCGGGGCGATCGCGAACGGGCGGAAGTCGGCCAGCGGGCCCTTCTCGACGATCGGCTCGCGCCGGACCAGCCGGAACGTCCCGCCCAGGGGAACGACCTCGGACCGGAAGACCGCCTGGAGGCCCCAGTCGCAGAAGAACAGGTTGCCCCGGAACCGATCGGGCAGGCCATCCTCGTTGGAGCAGATCCCCTGCGTCCCCGACCCCCCGAACTGGCCGTCGACGATGGGCAGGCATCGGCCGGGGGCGGCCAGGAACTCGTAGGGGTAGCCGTGATGGCCGCCGACGATGTGGTGCGTCAGGCTGTTGGGCCAGCGCTTGCTGTCGTCGTCGTTGCCGTAGGTGAACACGTCGTCCGAGGCCGTCAGGGCGACCGAGAGCGGGTTCCGCTCGCCGGTCGAGACGACTTCCAGGCCGGTCCCGTCGGGGCGGATCCGGATCACGCCGCCGGTCGCCATCGTCACGGTCGACCCGTCGAGCCCGACCCCGCGCGGGATCCCCTTGTCGCCGACCGCGACGTAGAGGAACCCGTCCATTCCCAGGCGGATCCCCGAGGCGACATGGTCGTTGATCCCGTTGAAGCCCGGGATCCTCGGCCCGAGCCCGGTGACCAGGTCGACCCGACGGTCGGCCACCCCGTCGCCGTCGAGGTCGCGGAACGCCGAGAGGTAGGGGGCGTGGACGACGAACAAGGTCCCGTCGAGCCACTCCAGGCCCATCACGCTCCAGAGCTTGTCGGCGAAGACCGAGGCCCGGCCGCCCCGGATGGCGACCACCGAGTCGATCGGCTCGGTCGGGGGCCCGGGCATGTCCATCGGGTCCTGGCCCAGGTAGATCGTCCCGTCGGGCGCCGCGACGACGGCCGTCGGGAAGGCGATCTCCGGGGCCTCCGCGATCAGGCCGATCGACCAGCCCTCGGCGACCCTGGGCAGGGGCCGGCCCTCCGCCCCCGTCGAGGGGACCGGGGCGAGCGCGAGCGCGATTCCGACGGCGAAGGCGGGGCGCATGGCAAGGATCCTTCCTCGATGATCCGGGCCCGAAGCCCGGCCCGACGGCCCGATGGCCTGGAGATCGGCGGCCGATTGAGGCAGAATTGTAGCCGGCAGGCCGCCCGGCCTCAACGCGACGCCGCGCGCGTCAATCACCGACCCGGCTGGAGCCGACCCCGTGAGCAGCTCGCAACCCGTCTCCGAGGGCGATAATCCCGACTATCGCCCGGCCGTCCCCGACCCCCGGATGAACCCGTCGTACCCCCAGCGCGTCCACCTCCACGAGAAGCCGCACTGGCAATCCGTCCTCCAGGGCGTCGAGGGCCGGCTGGCCGTCGCCCGCCAGAAGCTCGGCGTCCTGGGCAACGACCCCCGGCGAGTCGCCTACGATCGGATCTACGCCCAGATGCTCGGATCCCGCGACCAGGTCGCCGACGCCATCAAGCGCCTCCCCCAGGAGACCGGCGACCTCTACGAGGAGGACCACCACCGCGTCGACGAGGCCATCGCCGCCCTCGACCGCCTGTTCCTGCGATGGGATACCCAGATCACCAAATGAGCGGACCCGGCCCGGGAGGAACCGACATGGCCACCGCCGAAGCCCTGCTCACCGCCGAAGAGTACGGGAACATGCCCGACGACGGCCGGCGTACCGAACTGGTCCGGGGGAGGATCGTCGAAGTGGGACAGCCAAGATTGCGACATGGACAAGTTTGCAACCGGGCGGCGTTCCTACTCACAACTTCCGTCGAGGAGCACGATCTCGGTCATATTCTCATCAACGACACAGGCGTGATAACCGAACGCGATCCCGATACTGTTCGAGGGGCGGACGTCGCCTTCTATAGCTTCGACCGCCTGCCGAAAGGACCACTCCCTCATGAATATCCGTCCGTCGCGGCCAATCTGATCATCGAGGTCCGATCGCCGAGCGATCGTTGGCCCGATATCCTCGCCAAGGTGGCCGAGTATCTCCACCTCGGGGTGCCGGTGGTCTGCGTGCTCGACCCCGACCCGGAGGCGGCCTATCTCTATTACCCCGACCGGCCCAACCGGACGCTCGGCCCGGACGACGAGCTGACGTTCCCGGAGTGCCTGGGCGACTTCCGGGTCGCCGTCCGCCGCTTCTTCGAATGAGCCCGGGCCCGGGCACCTCGCGTGTCCGGGCCGTCCTCAAGTCTGCGATGACATCCCATGCTCATCCAGGGAGGCAACGACATGGCCACCGCCGAAGCCCTGCTCACCGCCGAAGAATACGGGACCATGCCCGACGACGGCCGGCGCACCGAACTCGTCCGGGGGAGGATCGTTGAAGTGGGCCAGCCCAATTTCACGCACGGCCAGATTTGCGGCCAGGCCGCTTTTCTCCTGCTGACCTTCGTCAAAGAGCACGACCTCGGCCGGGTCATCACCAATGATTCGGGGATCGTGACCCATCGAGATCCGGACACGGTCCGGGGCGCGGATGTCGCTTATTACAGCTTCATCCGACTGGGCAAGGAGAAGACCCCGTCCCTCTATCCGGACGTCCCGCCCGATCTGGTCATCGAGGTCCGATCGCCCGGGGATCGCTGGCGCGAGATCCTGGCCAAGGTCACCGAGTATCTCCACCTCGGCGTGCCGGTGGTCTGCGTGCTCGACCCCGAGTCGGAGGCGGCCTACCTGTACTACCCCGACCGGCCCAACCGGACGCTCGGACCGGACGACGAGGTGACCTTTCCGGAGTTCCTGGAGGGTTTCCGGGTCGCCGTCCGCCGCTTCTTCGAATGAGCCCGGGCCCCGACGTGTCGGGGCCCGGGTTTCCTTTCAGGGTTGTCGGGCGGGCGAGGTGGGCCCGCCCCGGACCTCGACGACGCGGTAAATCAGCAACGGGGCCCGCTTGCGGGTGATCGCCCGGGCGACTCCCGACCTCAGCCAGCCGGCCGCCCGGTCGAGATGGCCGAGGATCGTCGCCGGGTCGGCGGGCCCGGACGCCGGGCGGAGGGCGACCGTCACCAGGAGGCTGGCGGCGTCGGGCGCGGGGTCGACGGCGACCACGGCCAGGTCGCGCAGGACCTCGTCGCCCGAGTGGCCGGCCAGGAGGTCGTCGACGACCTCGGCCACCTGGCGGCAGAGCTGGCGGGCCTTGTGGCGGGGCTTGGCCCGCGACCCGTCCTTGCGGAAGAAGACGCGGGGGTCGGCGCCGTCGTCCGGGTGGACCTCGGCGCAGAGCGAGCGCAAACGCTTGCGCGATGGCGTGGGAAGGGGCATCGGGGCTCTCACGAGGGGGGAAGGTCGGTGCAGGAAAACCGTCGTGGGGGAGCCCGGCCCGGTCGATCAGGCGGGATGGCCGGTCGCAGGGCGCGGGCTCGGCGGCGCAATCGGGCGGCGGTTCGGGCGCATCGTCGGCCTCCTTCGCGATCCGGCGGAGAATGGGCGGGACGGACGATCGGACACGCGAGGGACGCGCCTGGTTCGCGCCCGGATCAGAAGTTATCCGGGAACAAAAGCAAGGAATAGCAATTGGCTTATGGCTGATAAGACGGGCCGAATAAGATCGGGGCGTCCTGGAAATCCCTCTCCCATCAACCATTATCCATGTCGCGTGAACGATTGCCCCATCGAAGATCAATTCCCGAATAGCCTCTCAGACGTCGAGGCCGACGGCCCGCATCAGGGCCAGGGCGTTGCTCTGGCGGACGACCCCCGGGCGCATCCGGTAGTCGAAGGCGAGCCGGCCGGCGTCGTCGAGGTGGTCGGCGAAGTGGACGTTCTCCGACCGGGGCGCGAGCCGGCCGGCGACCTCGGCCAGGGCCAGGTCGTGGGTGGTGAACAGGCCGATGGCCCCCCGGTCGATCAGGCCCCGGACCACGGCCTCGGCCCCCTGGAGCCGGTCGTGCGAGTTGGTCCCGTGGAGGATCTCGTCGATCAGGAACAGGAGCGGCGGCGCCCCCCGGGACAGCTCCACGAGCTGACGGAGCCGGAGGATCTCGGCATAGAACCGCGACCGGCCCGCCTGGAGCGAGTCGTGGACCCGGAGCGTCCCGCCGATCGCCAGGGGGGAGAGCCGGAGCCTCCGGGCGCGGACCGTCGCCCCGGCCTGGGCCAGGACCGCGTTGATCCCCACCGTCCGGAGCCAGGTGCTCTTGCCCGACATGTTCGACCCGCTCACCACCAGGACCCGGAGGTCGCCCCCGAGCGTCAGGTCGTTCCGGACGCAGCCCTCGGCCGGCAAGAGCGGGTGGCCCAGCCCTTCCCCCTCGAAGACGGGCCCGTCGGCCACGACCTCGGGGAACGGGTCGTCCGGGTTCTCGTAGGAATAGCCCGCCAGGGCCTCGTATGCCTCGACCTGCCCGACCACCTCGATCCACCGGCCGACCGCCGACCCCGTCTCGGCCCGCCAGGCCTCGATGGCCAGGGCGAGCTGGGTCTTCCAGAGCAGGAGCGAGCCGACCAGGGCGAAATAGACGTTGTGCCGGGCCTCCAGCCATTCGACCAGGGTCGACAGCCGGGCGATCCGGGCCGACGCGGGCGACCGGCCGCCTTCCAGGGTCGAGCGGATCTCGCGGAGGCGGGGCGACTCGAACCGCTCCCCCTCGATCCGGGCGAGGAGGCCGGCCAGGGTCGCCAGGTCCGCGGACCGGTCCTCGACCCCGGCCAGGGCCCGGCCGGTCTTCCGCCCGAGGCCGTAGGCGATCGCGACCTCGACGACCAGCAGGAGGGCGAATGGCCCCGATCCGATCGTCTCGGTCAGCCATCCGACGAGCGCCCCGACCGTCGCCGCGGCCACCAGGAAGACCAGGGCCCGGGCCCACCGGGGGGCCCCCCGGTGCGGGGTCGCGCCCCAGGCGGCCAGGGCCTCGGGGGCGACCCCCGTCCCGACGTCGTCGCCGAGCAGGGCCAGGTCGATCCGGAGGTCGAGCCTGGGCCGGAGCTCGGCGACCGCCTCGTGGCGGGCGGCGATCTCCGCCGGGTCGGCCGGGCGGAGGAGCCAGGAGGCGAGCGTCGCCTCGCCCGACGCGGTCCTCGCCGTGCAGAGCCGCTCGAACAGCGACCCGACCCCGAACAGGTCGAGGTCGGCCGCATACGGATGCTCCTCGTCCCCGAACCGGTCGCCCGGGACGCCCGACCCGGCCCATCGGCCGTCCAGCCGGGCCAGCCCGCGCTCGTGGAAGGCCACCGCCCCCTCCGACCGCCGGAGGGCGGCCAGGACCCGCCCGCTCCAGACGACCAGGCCCGCGAACCCGACCACGGCCGCGATCGGCCAGGGCGGCCCGATCGCACCCCGCCAGGCCAGCCAGCCGAAGACCGCCCCGAGCCCGAACACGCCCATCCGCGCGTTGCCCAGCGCGTCGGACCGGCGGCCCAGCCGGGCCGCGAGCGACCGGCTCGCGTCGAGTCGGCGGGTATATTCGCCCCGGGGCCCGTCCGGCCCGCCCATCGCCCCGTCGGCCCGATGATCCAAGGGATGACACCTCGACGGCCCGGTTCCCCGACGAGGCCATCCCCCGCCCGAGGAACGACGATCGTAATCGCCCCGGGGTCGGGCCTCAACCGGGACGCGGCGCGGGCCCGATGCCCGGTCCCCGGGCGGACGCCGGATTTGCTCGCCCTCGGGCCTCTCGGACCGCCCGGATCTCGGTGGGCCGGCCCGGGCGATTTCCACGGGAACGGAGCAGGGACATGGCGCAGCCGCCGCAGCAGCAATCGCACAGGCCGGGGGTCGAGTCCGAGATGACCCCCCGGCCGCAGGCCGAGGACGATTCCAGGGGGAGCGGCAAGCTCGACGAGCGGGTCGCGCTGATCACCGCCGAGCAGCTGGAACGGACCTTCCGGACCAACATCTTCGCGATGTTCTACCTGGTCAAGGCCGCCCTGCCCCACCTCCAGGAAGGGGCGACGATCATCAACACGACCTCGGTGACCGCCTACAAGGGAATCCGATGCTCCTCGACCAAGGGGGCGGTCGTGGCCTTGACCCGGTCGCTGTCGCTGTCGCTGGTCGACAAGGGGATCCGGGTCAACGGGGTCGCCCCCGGCCCGATCGGGACGCGCCTGATCCCCTCCACCTTCCCGCCCGAGAAGGTCGCCGCATTCGGCACGGACGTCCCCATGAAGCGCCCCGGCCAGCCGGTCGCGGTGGCCAGGTGCTTCGTCTTCCTCGCCTCCGACGACTCATCTTACCTCTCCGGCCAGATCCTCCATCCCAACGGCGGCGAGGACGTCAATGGCTGACGATCGACCCGGATTCGAAAGATGACCCGATCAGGCCGGGTCGCCCGGGGCGATAATATCAGGGAGGGACGGCGCGAATCTCGCCTCGGCCCGTACTCAACCGGGACGGAGGACGTCATTGGCTTCGTTTTTCCCACGACAAGCGACGACACCGCCGACCCTCCGGGCGACATTGGGTTCGTTTTTCCCGGGCGGCGACGACGCGATCGGCGGCATGGGGACGTCCGCCGAGGGCTGTCGATGGGTTCGATCCGGCAAACTTCCCCGCCCGCGTTTGGGTTCGATTTTTCGGGCGCCGCGATCGGGTGTTGGGTTCGTTTCTCCCGGTCGGGGTATCGCCCCGGTCCCGATCCCGCTCGCGATCGAGGCCATGTTCGCGTCTCTCAAGGACCGGCCGCCCGGGTCGGTCGTTGGCTTCGTTTTTCCCGGGTCGGGATCCCGGCCCGAGGCGATCGTGAGGCCGCTTGACTGCGGACCTCCTCCCCCTAAACTGGACTCGCCGATCACGGGCCAATCCGTCCCGTGCTCCCGAACTCCCCTCTCCCGCGAAATCCCGCGATGAACCCACGGCCGACGATCTATATCCTTGACGCCTATTCGCTGATCTACCAGGTCTTCCACGCCATCCCACTTATGACCAGCCCCTCTGGCCAGCCCGTCCAGGCCATCTTCGGCATCTTTCGCGATGTCCTCAACCTGCTCAAAACCCGCAAGCCCGATTACCTTGCCGCCGCCTTCGACGGGGGAGGCAAGACGACCCGGGCCGTGGAGTTCCCCGAATACAAGGCCCAGCGCGGGCCGATGCCGGAAGACATGGTCCCGCAGATCCCGGCCATCCGCCGGCTGTTCGGGGCGTTCCGGGTCCCCGTCCTGATCCACCCGGGGGCCGAGGCCGACGACGTGATCGCGACCCTGGCGCGGCGGGCGGTCGAGCGGGGCCTGGACGTGGTCATCTGCACGGCGGACAAGGACGCCCGCCAGCTCTTGGACGAGCACACCCGGATCTTGAACCTCCGCAAGGGGGAGTTCCTCGACGTCGAGGGGCTCAAGGCCGACTGGGGCGTGAGGCCCGATCAGGTGGTCGACACCCTGGCCCTCACCGGCGACGCGGTCGACAACGTCCCGGGCGTCCCGGGGATCGGCCTCAAGACGGCCGTCGCCCTGCTCCAGGAGTTCGGCACGATCGACAACCTGATGGCCAACATCGACAGGGTGTCCGGGGCCAAGCGCAAGGAGAACCTCCGGGCCCACCAGGAGACGGTCAAGGTCGGCCGACGCCTGATCACCCTCGACGAGGACCTGCCGATCGACCTCGACTGGGACGCGCTCAAATCCGACGGCTACGACGCCCCGGCGCTCCAGGCCCTCTGCCGGGAATGCGGATTCCACCGCTTCATCGACGAGATCGTCGACACCAGCAAGCCGGTCGAGGTCGCCTGGGAGGCCGATTATCGGCTGGTCGACACCCCCGAGAAGCTCCGGGAGTTCGCCGCCGAGCTGGCCCGCCAGCCCCGGTTCTGCCTCGACACCGAGACGACCGCCCTCGACCCCCTCCGGGCCGACATCGTCGGGTTCTCGTTCGCCTGGCAGGCGGGCGTCGCCTATTACCTGCCCGTCCGGGGGCCGATGGGGAGCAAGGTCCTGGAGCTGGAGGCCGCCCTCGACGCGGTCCGCCCGGCGCTGGCGGATCCGAACTCGGAGAAGGTCGGCCAGAACCTCAAGTATGACATGCTGGTCCTCCGGAGGCTCGGCCTGCCCGTCGCCGGGCCGGTCACCGACACGATGGTCCTGAGCTACCTCCTGGAGAGCGGCGAGCGGAACCACGGCCTGGATCAGCTCTCCCGGCGGCTGCTGGGCCACACGATGATCCCGATCGCCGACCTCATCGGCAAGGGGAAGAACCAGGTCACCATGGACCTGGTCGACGTCGGAAAGGTCGCCGAGTACGCCGGCGAGGACGCCGACGCGACCTGGCGGATCGAGGAGATCCTCGCCCCTCGGGTCAGGGAGGAGGGGATGTGGGGCCTCTACGCCGACCTGGAACGGCCGATGATCGGGATCCTGGCCGAGATGGAGGCGGTGGGCGTCAAGGTCGACGTCGCCCGGCTCAACGACCTCTCGCGCGAGTTCGCCGCGAAGATCGCCGTGATCGAGGGGGAGATCTACAAGGAGGCCGGCCGCCCCTTCCAGATCGGCTCGCTCCCGCAGCTCCGCCAGGTCCTGTTCGACGAGCTGAAGCTCCCCTCGTACAAGAAGACCCCGGGCGGCGACCCGAGTACCGACGTGGAGGTCCTGGAGAGCCTGGCGGCCAAGCACCCCCTGCCGAAGCTCCTGATCGAGCATCGCCACTTCGCCAAGCTCAAGAGCACCTACCTCGACGCCCTGGCGGCCCTGGCCGACCCCGAGGGCCGGGTCCATGCCTCGTTCAACCAGGTGGTCACGGCGACGGGCCGGCTCAGCTCCAGCGACCCCAACCTCCAAAATATCCCGATCCGGTCCGAGGACGGCGGCCAGATCCGCCAGGCGTTCGTCGCCGGCTTCCCGGGCTGGTCGCTGGTCGCCGCGGACTACTCGCAGATCGAGCTCCGGATCCTGGCCCACTACACCAAGGACCCCGCCCTGGTCCGGGCCTTCGCCGAGGATATCGACATCCACACGGCCGTCGCCGCCCGGATCTTCAAGGTCGCCGAGTCCGAGGTGACCGCCAACCAGCGGCGGGTCGCCAAGACGGTCAACTTCGGGGTCATCTACGGGATCAAGCCATTCGGCCTGGCCACCCGGCTGGGGATCACCCAGCAGGAGGCCGGCGCCTTCATCGACGCCTTCTTCGACGAGTTCTCCGGCGTCGAGGCGTTCATGAACCGGACCCTGGAAGCCGCCGCGCGCGACGGCCGGGTCGAGACCATCCTCGGCCGCCGTCGGGCCATCAACGGGATCAAGAACACCACCGGGCGGAACCTGAACGTGGCCGAGCGGACCGCCGTCAACGCCGTGATCCAGGGGTCGGCGGCCGACCTGATCAAGCGGGCGATGATCGAGGTCGACCGCCGGATCCGGGCCGAGGGGCTCCGGGCCCGGATGCTCCTCCAGATCCACGACGAGCTGGTCTTCGAGGCCCCCGACGAGGAGGTGGCGCCGCTGGCCCGGCTGGTCCGCGAGGCGATGGTCGGTGCGATCGCGTTCGACGTCCCGATCAACGTCGACGTGGCCGCCGGCCCCAACTGGCTCGACGTCGCCCCCCTGCCCGTCCCCGGCTGATCGGCCCGATCCCGGGCCCAGACCCCGGGACGCCGCACCCGGGGGAGAAAAAGCGACCGATCGGGCCGATTCACGTTGCAGATGGCCGGGGGCTGGCGTATATAATGGCCCGTATCGACCGTCCGCGACCCGCTCCCGGATTCTCCCCGCAATTCTCCGAGACCGATCCTCGACCGACGGTCCCGCCGAGCGACGCCGGATTCCGGCCGCCCGGGCCCGATCGACCCCGACCCGTAACCCCCAAGAGATCACCGACGACATCTCTCGCGAGGCCCCGCGGCCGTCCCGTCCCGCGTCGCCACCCTTCGGCCCTCCGATCCGATGACCGCCCCGCCCGCGCCGCCGGGCTTTCGTGCCAGGTCCCGCCGACCCGCCCCGTTCCGCCCGACCCTCGGGCGTGGATCGAACCATCATGCCCCGACCCACCCGCTTCGATCCCCGACCGCGACGCCGACCCGCCGGACCCTGGCGGAACGGCCCGATCCCGGTGATCGGCCTGATCGGCGGCATCGGCGCGGGCAAGAGCCTCGCCGCCTCCGCCCTGGCCGACCTGGGGGCCTTCCTCCTCGACGCCGACGCCATCGGCCACGTCCTGCTCGACCAGCACCCCTGCCGCGACCGGGCCCTCGAACGGTTCGGCGAGGGGATCCTGGCGCCGATGCCGGAGGTCGAGGGGACCCGAAGGACGATCGACCGCCGGGCCCTGGGGTCGATCGTCTTCTCCCGGCCCGAGGCGCTCCGCGACCTGGAGTCGATCCTCCACCCGACCATGCTCCGGACCTTCGCCAAGGCCATCGCCCGCGAGACCCGGCGGGCCCGGCATCCGGCCGTCGTGCTCGACGCGGCCATCCTCTACGAGGCGGGCTGGGATACGCTCTGCGACACCGTCGTCTTCGTCGACGCCGCGGCCGAGACGAGGCTGGCCCGGCTGGAAGCCGCCCGGGGCTGGACCGCCGAAGGGCTGGCCGCCCGGGAAAAGGTCCAGGGCCCGCCCGAGGAGAAGCGACGCCAGGCCGACCACATCCTCACCAACGACGGGACCCCCGAGGCCTTCCGGGTCGCGGTCGAGGCCCTCTGGCCCCGGTTGATCGCCCGGCCCCGGAGGGATCGGAAGGCCGACCCCGCCGGGACCGGGCCCGGGGCCCGCGGCCAGCCCCCTCCCTGATCCGACGATTGACCCCCCCCGAAGACCGAAGGCCGACCGACCGCCGCCCGACCCGACCCGACAGGCCGCAGATCCATCCCCGCGGGTACCTCCCCATCCGGGACCGTCGCCCCGCCGTCCGGCGGGGCGGCGTCCCGCCCGCCGACCGACCACGTCCGACCGAACGAGGAGCTTCGATCCCCATGCCCAACGAGACTCGCCCGCGTCGGGAGTCTTCCAGCCCGTCCCGACTCCGCAGCAAGGCCGCCCAGCCGGCCCCCGCCCCCTCGGCCGACGATGATGCTCCTCCGACCGGCCCGTTCGAGTCGGATCCCCCGATCACCCCCGTCGACGGCCAGGAGTCGCCCGAGCCCCGGCTCGCCGCCTCCCAGCTCCAGGCCCCGACCCCGGCCCCCTATCGGGACCGCGACGATCGCCCCGCCGAGCGCGAGCCGGCCCGGCCCCGAGAGCGGGGGATCGGCGAGCGCGAGGGCGGCCTCTCGCTCCGCGAGCGCCTCGCCCGGGACCGGGCCGAGCGCGAGTCGCCCACCCCCTCGATCCGCAACGAGTCCCGCGACGGCGGGCCGCTCGCCCGGCCCCGCGACCCCGATCCTGCCCGGGATCGGGCCGACCGCGAGCCGCCCCCCCCCCATCGCGAGCCGGCACCCGCCGCCCGCCCCGAGCCCGACCGGGTCCCCGTCCCGGCCCAGGCTCTCGCCGCCGGGCCGCCCGCCCAGCCCGAGCCGGAGCCCGCCGCCGCCGTCGCCCTCGAAGGGTTCCCGCCCGACGACGACGAGTTCGGCGACAACGCGATCCACGACCGATACGAGGACATCAAGCGCGGCGAGATCCACCTCACCGAGCTCCAGAAGATGACCATGCCCCAGCTCATCCGCGCGGCCAAGAGCGAGGGCGTCGTCGAGTACACCGGCCTGAAGAAGCAGGACCTGATCTTCAAGATCCTCAAGGAGAGGGTCAAGCAGAACGGCCTGATGTTCGGCGAGGGGACCCTGGAGGTTCTCCCCGACGGCTTCGGCTTCCTCCGGAGCCCGGATTACAACTACCTCCCCTGCCCCGACGACATCTACGTCTCCCCCAGCCAGATCCGCCGGTTCGGCCTCAAGACCGGCGCCATAGTCGCCGGCCAGATCCGCCCGCCCAAGGAGAACGAGCGCTATTTCGCCCTCCTCCGGGTCGAGGCGATCAACTACGAGGACCCCGACAAGCTGAGCGAGAAGGTCGGCTTCGACGACCTCACCCCGCTCCACCCGCTCGGCCGGCTGATCCTGGAGCACACGCCGGATGAGATCAACATGCGGGTCGTCGACATGGTCACGCCCATCGGGATGGGCCAGCGCGGCCTGATCGTCGCGCCCCCCCGGACCGGCAAGACGATCCTGCTCCAGAAGATCGCCAACAGCATCCTGGCCAACCACGAGTCGGCCTACGTGATGGTCCTCCTCATCGACGAGCGGCCGGAAGAAGTGACCGACATGGAACGGTCGGTCAAGGGGCCGACCGCCGAGGTCATCAGCTCGACCTTCGACGAGCCCGCCAGCCGCCACATCCAGGTGGCGGAGATGGTGATCGAGAAGGCCAAGCGGATGGTCGAGTACGGCCGGGACGTGGTGATCCTGCTCGACTCGATCACCCGGCTCGCCCGGGCCTATAACACCGAGGCCCCGCACTCGGGCAAGATCCTCACCGGCGGCCTCGACGCCTCGGCCCTCCAGAAGCCCAAGCGATTCTTCGGCGCCGCCCGGAAGATCGAGGATGCCGGAAGCCTGACCATCCTGGCCACCGCCCTGGTCGACACCGGGAGCCGGATGGACGAGGTGATCTTCGAGGAGTTCAAGGGGACCGGCAACATGGAGCTGCACCTCGACCGCAGGCTGGTCGACAAGCGGGTCTGGCCGGCCATCGACGTCAACCGCTCCGGGACCCGCCGCGAGGAGCTGCTCATGGACCCCGAGGAACTCCGCCGGGTCTGGATCCTCCGCCGGGTCCTCAACGACATGAACCCCGTGGAGGCCATGGAACTCCTCATCGGCCGGATGCGGAAGACCAAGACCAACGCCGAATTCCTGATGAGCATGAACCTGTCGTGACGCGGAGATCGCGATGGCCACGGTCACCCAAAGACATCCCCATGTGGCGATCCTCCACAAGGTCCCGTACAAGGTCTACGTCCGGCTCGCCTTGGCGTCGGAAAATCGTCATGCGAGGATGTCTTATCACAACGGGACGCTCGAGATCGTGTCACCCCGACTCTGGAAGCATGAGAGGCCCTCCGCACGACTTCGGCTGGTCGTGACATCTGTCGCCGAGCACCTCGGGCTCTCCTACGATGGGACCGACAGCTTTACCTTCCGTCGAAGCGGCCAAGGGATCTTCAAGGGCCACGGCAAGGAGCCGGACAAGAGCTTTTATATCGCCAATTTGGAGCGATTGCCCCGGGACCGGGATCCGGACCTCGACGCCGGCGACCCGCCGCCGGACCTCTGGATCGAGGTCGACAACCGGGTCAGTTCGGCGGGTCGTCTTCCGGTCTACGCCGCGTTGGGAGTCCCCGAGGTCTGGTGTTATCGCTCCCGGCGGAAGACCTTGACCTTCCTCCGATTGATCGGTGCCGTTTACGACCCGATCGACCGGAGTTTAGCCTTGCCTGTTCTCACGCCCTCCCTCGTCCTCGAAGTCTTGGGGCTCGGAGAGCGACTCCCGGAATCGGAGTGGGTCCGCCTCCTCCGAGCCTGGGTCATCCGGACGTTCGGACCGCCGGCCGGCGGGGTGTGACACGTCCCCTCCCATCGATCTTCGTCCCCAGCTCTTGTTGAGGGCAAATACCATGGAAGGAGACATCTTACCCTGCTGTCTCCGGTGCGGCGGGTATCGCATCATCCCCGGGAGGTTCAACGGCGAAGCCACCTCCATCCCCGTGTTTTTTCGCCATTGGAAACCGGGAGGTCCCTGGCGAGAGTATTTTGCTTCCATCGGCCTTGGCCGTTCAGTGGCGGTCGGGCAATCGGGCGAAGCATTCTTCTGCCTGAATTGCGGTACGGCCTGGACGATGATCGACCGGGATCAGGCCGAAGCGAGTATTCGCCTCCGGGGTTACGAGGAATTGAAAAGCCGACTGGGTCTCGTCGATAAACCGCATGCTCGGGACCAGGAACTCGCCTGATCGATCCCGGCCGGTTCCGTCATCCGGGAAAGTGACTGATGGGCACCTTCGAAGGCGACTTCTCCCCTCCAGCCGGCCGGTTCGCGATCGTCGCGGCGCGGTTCAACTCGATGATCACCGAGGCGCTGCTGTCGGGATGTCGCGACGCCTTCGCGCGCCACGGCGTCGCCGACGACCGGCTTGACGTGGCCTGGGTTCCCGGGTCGTTCGAGATCCCGCTCGTCGCCCGGAAGCTGGCGGAGACCGGCAAGTATGCCGCGGTGATCTGCCTGGGCTGCGTGATCCGGGGCGAGACCGGCCATTACGACCTCGTCGCCGGCCAGGCGGCCGGGGGGGTCCTTCAGGCGGGGCTGGCCACGGGCGTCCCGGTGATCTTCGGCGTCCTGACCACCGAGACCGTCGAGCAGGCCCTCAACCGATCGGGCCTGAAGGCCGGCAACAAGGGGGTTGATGCGGCGATGGTGGCGATCGAGATGGTCAACCTCCTCCGCCGGATCAAAGAGTAGACGCGTTATCTTTTCGCCCTTCCGCTCCCCTCGCTCCATCCTTCCTCGCCGATGAGCTTGACGAAGTGGCAGGGGAAGACCTGGCGGGCCCTGGGCCGGCCCTTCACCTTGCGGACGACGGTGAGGTGCTGCAACTCGTCGTCCCCGATCGGGGCGACGAGGAGGCCCCCCTCGGAGAGTTGCCCGAACAGCGACGGCGGCAGCCTCGGGGCCCCGGCCGTGACCAGGACCCGGTCGAACGGGGCTCCCTCGGGCCACCCGAGCGTGCCGTCGCCGATCCGGTAGCGGACATTAACCAGGCCGAGGCCGTCGAGGATCCCCCGGGCCCGGAGCGAGAGTTGCGCGTGCCGCTCGATGGTATAAACCTCGGCGGCCAGGTGGGCGAGGACGGCCGCCTGGTAGCCGCTGCCGGTCCCGATCTCCAGGACCCGCTCGGGGCCGGTCAGGGCGAGTTCCTGGGTCATCGCGCCGACCATGAACGGCTGGCTGATCGTCTGGTCGAGGCCGATCTCGACGGCCCGGTCGTGGAGGGCGAAGACCCGCTTATCGGGCGGGAGGAACCGGGGGCGGGGGACCCGGGCCAGGGCGTCCAGGACCCGTCGATCGACGACGCCCTTGTCCCGGACCTGCCGGACGATCGCCTCGCCCGGGTCGTCAGGCGGAGTGGGCATGGCCCTCGTCCTCGATCCGGAAGTCTTTTAACTCCATCTGGACGTCACGCCGGCCGTTCCATTCGTTGATCGACGGGTGGAAGGCGACCGAGCAGAGCGTCCCGGCTTTCAACGCCTTGCCCCGCTCGGCCATGCTGAAGCCGATCGCCTTGAGGGTGGTGTCCCCTTGCGAGAACCGGACCTGGAGGTGGGTCTTCCGCTCGCCGCAGACCTTCGGGTCGCCGACCACCCTCACGCGGTTGGCCACCAGCATCGGCCGGGGGTTGCCGATCCCGTGCGGTTCGAGCGACTCGATCGACTCGACGACGCGGAGCGTCAGGACGCCGAGCGGGATCTCGGCGTCGATGGCGATCGACTTCTGCAATTGATCGGGCGAGAGGGCCCCCCGGCAATGGGCGTCGAATTCCTCGGCGAAGGCCTCGAAGCGGCCCCGGGGGATCTTCAGGCCCGCCGCGGCGGCGTGGCCCCCGAAGGTGGTCAGGCCGTCGGAGCAGGCCCGGAGGGCGTCGTAGAGGTTGAACCCGGAGATCGACCGGGCCGACCCCTGGCCGTGCTCGTCGCCGAAGGCGACCACGACGGTCGGCCGGTGGTAGGTCTCGGCCAGCCGGCCGGCGACGATCCCGATCACGCCGGGATGCCAGCCCTCGCGGCCGAGGACGATCGCCCCCCGGCCGTTCAGGCCCCCCTGGGCGGCGATCATCTCGTGGGCCTCGTCGACGATCGCCTTCTCGACCTCCTGCCGCTGCCGGTTGCAGAGGTCGAGCGCCTGGGCCAGCTCCTCGGCGCGGTCGGGGTCGTCGGTGGTGAGCATCTCGACGGCGTGCATCGCCCGCTCCAGCCGGCCGGCGGCGTTGATCCGGGGGGCGAGCCCGAAGCCGACGGTCCCGGTGGTCAGGTCCTTCTTCCCCAGGCATCCCGCGACCGACATCAGGGCCCGGAGCCCCAGGCTCGGCGAGTCGGCCAGCCCGGCCAGCCCGTGGCGGACCAGGATCCGGTTCTCGCCGTGGATCGGCATCACGTCGGCCACGGTCGCCATCGCCACCAGGCCGATCGACCGGGTCAGGAAGTCGCGGAGGTGGGGCGACGCCTTCTTGCCGTCGCCGAAGCCCTTGCAGACCTGCCAGGCCAGCTTGAACGCCACGCCGCACCCGCAGAGGTCGCCGAACGGGTAGGTGCTCCCCGGGAGCCGGGGATGGACCAGGACATCCGCGTCGGGCAGGTCGGGCCCGATGGTGTGGTGGTCGGTCACGATCAGGGAGACGCCCAGCTCGCGGGCCAGCTTCGCCTCGCGGACCGCGGAGATCCCGCAGTCGACGGTGATGATCAGGTCGGCCCGGCGTTCGGTCGCCAGCAGCCGGATCGCCTCGAGGTTGAGGCCGTACCCCTCCTCGACCCGGTGGGGGATGTAATATTCGACGTCCCGGGCGCCCGCGAGTCGGAGACAGGCCCAGAGGATGCTCGTCCCGCAGACGCCGTCGACGTCGTAATCGCCATAGATGACGATCTTCCGACCGTCCCGGATCGCGGCCACGATCCGATCGGCCGCCTCGACCACGCCGGGGAGCGTCTCGGGGTCGTGGAGGCCGGCCAGGCGGCGGTCGAAGAACGTCGCCGCCCCGGCGGCGTCGGCCACCCCCCGGTTGATCAGGAGCTGGGCGACCAGCGGGGGGATATTCGCCGCGCGGCTCAGCGCGTCGATCCGATCGCGGTCGAACGGGCGGAGTCGCCAGTGCGTGGTCATCGACGACCTTCCTGATTCGGCCAGGGGGGGGCGCACCCGCGATCCCGCCGGCGCCAGTCTACCCGATCAGAACCATCCCCGTCGCCAGGCCAGGATGCCCATCCCGACCGGCATCCCGAGCATGACGGCGCAGGCGGCGGTGAACAGCACGCCCTTCGACACGGGCATCCAGGCGAACTCGATCGGCGCCCCGAAGAAGTTCATCCCGAAGAAGCCCGCCAGGAAGGACATCGGCAGGAACATCACGTTGACCAGCGTCAAAGCCTTCATGATGTCGTTGGTCCGGTTCGATACGACCGAAAGATAGGTGTCGAGCGCCCCCGAGATCAGGTCGCGCAGGCTCTCGACGATGTCGTGGATCCGGACCAGGTGGTCGTAGACGTCGCGGAAGTAGACCCGGTGCTCGTCGGATACCTGGCCGTAGGGGTCGCGGGCGAGGCGGTTAAGCACCTCCCGCATGGGGATCACGATCCGGTGGAGCCGCAGGGCGCATCGCTTGACGTGGAAGATCCGCTTCAAAGTCAGCGGGGTCGGGACCTGGAAGACCTCATCCTGGGCGTCGTCGATGGCGTCGTCGAGGTGCTCGATCGCCGGCAAGAACTCGGCCACCACCTCGTCGAGCAACCGATAGAGGAGGTGGCCGGCACCATGCGAGAGCCGGTTCTCGGGCTCCCGCTCGATGTGCCGGCGGTGCCGTTCCAGCACGTCGACCCGCTCGTTGTGGTAGGTGACCAGGAAGTTCGGGCCCAGGAAGACGTCCAGCTCGTGGAGCCGGAGGTCGTCCGATTCCGGGTCGAAGTCGATGGTGTCGACGACCAGGTAGATGTAGCCCCCCCAGTCGTCGATCTTGGGGATGTGCGAGTCCTGGAGCGCATCCTCGACGGCCAGCGGGTGGAACCGGAACACGTCGCGGAGCATCGCCTCGACGCTCGCGTTGTTCGCCCCCGCCAGGTCCTCGATGTCGACCCAGGCCGTCCCGCCCGCGTCGGCGATCGCCTCGGCGATCCGATCGGTTGGCCAGTCCAGGTGCAGCTTCCCCGCGCCATCGCGGTAGATCACCCGGACCCGGGGCTCGGAGCGGGGGAGGACCCCGTCGGTCATCACGCCGGCGGATTCCTCCCCCGGTGTGCCCCGGCGCGACTTCCGGGTCGACCGATTCCGGCGACGTCGACCGCCCCGTCCCCTCGGCCGGGCCCGCCCGGCCTCGTCGAGCAGGTCGATGGCGAGTTCGACCTCGCGACGGTCGGGGATCGCCCGGCGGATCGTCGATCGTCCCGTCTGGAACGGCCGGACGTCCACCGGGCCGGCGGCGATCCGGTCCAGGCCCACGGCGACCCGGCCGATCGCCACCCGGTCCGCGTCGAATGTGCCGTCCGGGCGGATCGGGGCGACCCGGAGGTTGCCCATCGTCCCCTCCACCGGCTCGAAGACGATCCAGCCCCCCGCGACCGGGCGGGCGCCGGCCCGGACGACGCCCCGTACCCGGGCGGTCGGGAACGACTCGGGGCCAAGCTCCTCGCGGCAGCCGGGGGCGACGAGCGCCAGGGCGATGATCGCCGGCCGGAACCGGCTCGGGCTCGGGCTCGGGGCCATCTCGACCTCCTCTGCGGCTGGGATCACGCGAGCGGCCAGGAAGTCGGGTCGATCCAGGGGGCAATCGACGCCCGGGCCGACCGGAAGGCTTCGGCGTCCCCCGGGTCGAGGTCGATCGGGCCATCGGCGGGGAATTCGACCAGCCGACCGCCCCGACGGCCCCGACCCGGGTGGGGGCCGACCTGGCCTCGCTTCGCGAGGAACACCCCGCCCGCCTGGCGGTCGGCCGGGAGGCGACCGACCCGGCCGAGGACGATGAGGATTCCCCCCGACTGCGCCAGCCCCGCCCGAGGCCCGGCCGACCCGGCGATGACCAGGACGCCGCCCGATTGCCCGTAACCCGCCGCGTCGCCCGCGTCGCCGAGGATCAGGACCCGCCCCGATCGCATCGTGCGGCCCGCACCATCGGCCGAGGTCCCTCGGGCCACGATGATCAGCCCGGGCGCATCGAGATCGGCGGCGAGTTCGGGCCCGGTCTGGCCCTCGATCTCGATGACGGCCTCCCAGGGGCCCGACAACCCGGAAGCGAGCAGGCGTTGCCCCTCGGCCCCTTCGAGCCGGACCATCGGATGGCCCGCGTCGAGCAGGCCGACCAGCTCGGCGTTGATCCGCTGATAGTCGCGGATCTCGGGGATGGACAGGACCCGCGCCGGGGCCCGACCCGGGTCAGCGTCGGGGAGCACGGGCGACCTGGTCGGAGCTGGGGGTGAACTCCGGCCCGCCGGGGGTCAAACGTCGGCTCTTGGGCAGGTTCTGGGCGAGCAACTGCTTGAGGTCGGCGACATTCCGGTCGAGGCTGTCCCGCCTCGCCTTGTGGCCGGCCCCCCCGGCCCGGAGAAGCTCGTAGGCCTCGCGGGCGATCGCCTTCACCCGGGCGTCGACCTTGGTCAGGAAGGGACGGGCCGGGCCGAGGTTGGGGTGAGTCGAGTTGAGCAGCCCCGACTCCCGGACGTTATCCTGGCCGACCAGGCTGGGGTAGACCTGGAAGATCAGGAGGCTCGCCAGATGCGCCGCCTCGTCCATTTCCTTGTCGAAGGACGCGGGGTTCTCGTCGTACTCCTCGACGATCCGCCGGCCCAGGTCGACGGCGCATTCGCCGATCTCGTAACCCAGGAGCTCGAAGTTATAAGGGGCGACCTGCGAGGAGACCCGCATCATCCCCAGGGCCCAGGCGGCCCAGGCGCGGACCGCGGGCCGGGCCTCGCGGTCGGTCAGGAACCGCATCGCGACCGAAGCCGCGTCCACCTTGGCCCGGCTGTTATTGTTCGTCGCCAGGCGGATGGAGCCGAGCGTCTCCAGGGCCCTCATCTGGACGAACCAGGGGAGCTTCGGGTCGCCATCCAGGAGGCCGACGAGCGCCTCGGCGGCCTGGATGGTCCTGGCCGCGTCGAGGTCGACCCGGCCCCTCTGGGCGGCGTTGGTGATCCCCCGGGCGGCCCACTCCTTGACCGGGAAAACCTGGTCGGCCTTCTTGATCTGGGCGATGTACAGGTCGAGGGCGGCCGGGGCCGGGCTGCCGGCCGTCCCCAGCACGATCATCGCATCGATCCGGGACAGAAAATTGTTGTCGAGCAGCTTGGGGAGCGAGGATTCGAAGAGCGTCCGACTGTATTCCGTCAGGAACTCCGCGTTGTTCTGGGCCCTGCCGTCGACCATCGGCTTGTTCAGGGCGTCGATCGCCACTTCCAGGGCCCGGGATTGGGCCGAGCCGGGCTTCGCAGTCGGGGGCGGATTGAGGATCGCGTTGAGGTTGTCGCGCCTGCTCAATTCGACGGCGAAATGGTCGATATACCGCCGGAGGAAGGCCCGATCGATGTTCTCGATCCGAGCGGCCATGTTCTGGACCCGGGTCCGGTCGTCGGGCGGATTGCCGATCCGGATCGGCGGCCCCGAGGCGACCAGAGGGCTGAAGATCGCCAGGGTCTTCTTGGCGTTGGGATCGATGTAGATTTCCGAATTCGTGGCCGTATCGTCGGGCTTGTCCGCGGGCTCCGCCCCGGCATCGGCCGGCTTGGGGGTAGGCACCGGGGCGGCGGGCTTCGGGGGGGGCACAGGGGCGGCGGGCTTCGGGGCCTGCGCCTCCGAGGACGGGCACGCGAACGCGATCCCCACGATCGCCGGCCACACCCACGAGCCCCCCCGCGGCATCCTCGGGGCGAACGCTTGGATCATGTTCGAGAACCTTTGGGTTGGATCCCCGATGCCCCGAGGGGCGGGTGGATCGTGCGTGGGTGGTTCCGGCCGAGACGTGGCGATCCGGTCGGGCGACGACGGCCCGATGATGGGTCGAGCGATCGAGGGCGGACGGCCGGCGTGGCGCGCTTTCAGGTCCAGGTTAACCCGCCGGATCCCTCGTGTCAAGTTACCGAGGCCATTACCCCGAGTGCCTAGATTACCTAATTTTTTCGCTGGGCGGCCTCGGCGACGGGCCGGGATGGAGTCGCAATGTGAGTTCCCCCGGTCGGTTGGACGCCGGCCGCCCCGCGTCGGTTCCCTCCCGGGGGGACTCGGGCCGGCCCCAGCGCCGATGATCCGGTCGGTCATTCGTGCCGGAGCGCCTCGATCGGGTTGAGCCGGGAGGCCTTCCAGGCCGGGTAGTACCCGAAGATGATCCCGACGGAGATCGACACCGAGACCGAGGCGACGATGGCGATCATCGAGGTCTCGGTGGGCCATCGGGCGAGGATCCGGACCAGGAGCGACCCGCCCCGGCCGCAGAGGATCCCGGCCGCCCCGCCCAGGACGCAGAGGACGATGGCCTCGACCAGGAACTGGCGAAGGATGTCGCGCGGGCCGGCCCCGACGGCCATCCTCAGGCCGATCTCGCGGTAGCGCTCGGTGACCGAGACCAGCATGATGTTCATGATCCCCACCCCGCCGACCATCAGCGAGATCAGGGCCACGCAGATCAGGAGGCCCGCGACCAGGCCGACGGTCGACTCCACCGCATGGATGACCTCGGTGAAGTCCTTGACGTCGAAGTCATCCTCCTGGTCGGGGCCGATCTGGTGCCGCTCGTGGAGGAGCTCGCGGATCTGCTCCTTGGCGACGGGGATCTCCTCGGTCGACTGGGCCCGGATCAGGATGGCGTCGACGTTGGAGAACCGCTCCAGCTTGGGCGTGTCCAGCGCCTGCGTCGACGACTGGCTGAGATAGAGCCCGTGCTCGGACCGGGGATATCGCCTGCCGAGGAGCCCGGCGATCATGGCCGACTCGCCCGACGCGGCGACGGCCGGGGCGTTGGGCGAGGACGAGGCGCTCACCCGGAACTTGATCGTGGTCCAGGGGGCGAGCAGGATGTCGTCCTCGTCGATCCCGATGATGTTGGTCCCCTTGCGGCTCAGGACGCCGATCACCCGGAGCGGGACGTCGTTGACGATCACCTCGCGGCCGATCGGCGACTCGTCCTCGAACAGCTCCTTGACGATCGTCTGGCCGAGCAGGCAGACCTGGCCGACGTCGCGGACGTCGCGGTCGGTGAACGGCTCGCCCTCGGTCAGCTCCTCCCACCGACGGACCCGGAGGAACGACGGGGTGGTCCCGTAGAGATACACGGGGACCCAGTTCCGGTTGCCGTTGACGACCTGTCGGCGGGCGTAGACCAGCGGGGCCATGCTGTCGACGGCCGGGCATTCGTGGTCGATCGCCTGGGTGTCCTCGGGGGTGAGCGTCTTGATCGTCCCGCTCCCCAGGCTGACCCCGTTGTTCGACGCGGCGCCGGCCTGGACGAGCAGGTTGTTGACGCCGGTCGCCTCCAGGACCTCCTTGATCGCCGAGGACGACCCCTGGCCGATCTCGGCGATGGCGATGATCGAGGCCACGCCGATGATGATCCCCAGCGTGGTGAGCACCGACCGGAGGACGTTCCGGCGGAGCGACCGGACCGCCGTGACGACCGACCGCGAGACGAACCGGATCGCCTCCCGCTCGGAGGCCAGGGGGCCGGCCGAGGCGCCCGGGAAGGCCGAACCGGGGGCGTCGTCGGGGGTCGGTCGCGGGCCCGGCCCCCGGGGGCGGTCGGGGTCGTCGGCGATCAGGCCGTCGGCGATCCGGATCGTCCGGTCGGCGTGGCCGGCGACGATCGGGTCGTGGGTCACCATGATGATGGTGATCCCGTCCTGCTCGTTCAGCTCGCGGAACAGGCGGAGGATCTCCTCGCCGGTCTTCGAGTCGAGGTTGCCCGTCGGCTCGTCGGCGATCAGGATCGGCGCCCGGTTGATCAGCGCCCGGGCGATGGCGACGCGCTGCTGCTCGCCGCCCGAGAGCCGGGCGGGCTCGTGGTGGAGCCGGTCGCCCAGCCCGACCCGCTCCAGAAGCGCCACGGCCCGGGCCTTGACCGCGCGGTCCGAGAGGTGCCGGGCCGAGTAGGCCATCGGCATCATCACGTTCTCCAGCGCCGTCAGCCTGGGCAGGAGGTTGAAGCTCTGGAAGACGAAGCCGATGCGCTCGTTCCGGAGCGCGGCGCGTTGCGGGATCGAGAACGTCGAGACCTCGTCGCCGTCGAGCCAGTATCGCCCGGAGGTCGGCCGGTCGAGGCAGCCGAGGAGGTTGATCAGCGTGGTCTTGCCCGACCCGGACGCGCCCATCAGGGCGACCATCTCGCCGGACTCGATCGCCAGCGAGACCCCCTTGAGCACCGGCAGGGTGAGCTTGCCGAGTTCGTAATCCTTGCGGATCTCTTCGAGCCTGAGCGTCGCCAAATCTCGCCTCCTCCGGCGTCCCCGGGCCTGTCCCGGCGACCGATCAGCGCTTCGACTTCTCGTTCTTGAGCTGCGGGAGGAACGGCGACGTCGTCGCGCCGTCGTCCTCGGCCCCCTGCGACTGGCCGATGACCACCTCCGACCCCTCGATCAGGTCGCCCCCGGCGGCGATCTCGGTCTTGAGCCCGTCGGTGAGCCCGACCCTGGTCACCACCGGGCGGACGAACTCGCCGGCCTTGACCCAGAGGGTGGCCTCGCGGTCGGGCTCCTCGGACGCGGACCGGGCGGCCCCCGAGCCTTCGGGGGGACTCGACCGGTGCGCCCGGGCGTAGGCGTCCCGGGCCGAGGGGACGACCTGGGCCGCCCGGGGCTTCCACCGGAGGGCGGCGTTGGGGACGAGCAGGATGGCCTTGCGGCCCTCGACCTCGAACTGGAGCCGGGCCGTCAGGTAGGGCAGGAGCTTGCCCGAGGCGTTGTCGACCTCGACGACCACGGTATAGGTGACCACGCTCTGCGTCATGCTGGCGTTCAGGCGGACCTGCGAGACCCGCCCCCGGAACGTCTCGCGGGGGAATGAGGCCACGGTGAACGTGACCCCCTGCCCCACGTGGATGGCGCCGATGTCGGTCTCGTTGACCGAGGCCCAGATCTCCATCCGGCTCAGGTCCTTGGCGATCAGGAACAGGCTGGGGGCGTTCAGGCTGGCGACCACCGTCTGGCCGATGTTGACCCGGCGATCCAGGATCACCCCCTTGACCGGCGACTTGATGGTGCAATAGGCCAGGTTGACCTCGGCCTCCTGGAGGTTGGCCCGGGACAGGCTCACGGCGGCCTGGCTCAGGGCCATGGTGGCCACGGCGGTCTCGTGGTTGGCCAGCGCGGCGTCGAGCTCCTGGGCCGCGGCGAAGTTCTTGTCCCGGAGCTTCTTGCACCGATCGAGGTCGCGGTCGGTCTGGCGGATCCGGGCCTGGGCCTGGAGGACCTCGGCCTCGGAGTGGGCCAGGCTGGCCTTCATCTGGTCGACCCGGGCGCGGAACAGGGCGTCATTGATCTTGGCGAGCACGGTCCCCTGCTCGACCGACGACCCGTAGCTGATCGTCCTGGTCCGGTCGCGGGTGTCCATCCCGAAGGACAGGATCTCGCCGGCGATCTGGGCGCCGACGTCGACCACCTCCTCGGGCTCGATCGTCCCGGTGGCGTTGATCGTGGCGAGCAGGTCGCCCCGGCCCACCCGGACGGCCCGGTAGCCGACCTTCTGGCCCTTCGCGTCGTTGTAGTACCAGAGGCCCAGGCCGCCGCCGCCCCAGAGGACGGCCATGATGAAGAGGAGTTTTTTCATGGGTGAGTTCGCGGTATCGTGGCGGTTCGGTTCGCGGTCCGGGTGATCTCAGCGGCCCATCGCGGGGGAAGCCGCGGCGTCCTCGACGAGCAGGCCGTCTCGGAGCCGGAGGACCCGGTCGGCGACGTCCTGATATTCCTCGTCGTGGCTGATGACGACGATCGTCCGGCCCCGGGCCCGGAGCTCGGGCAGGAGTTCGAGGTAGAAGACCTTCTTGAACGACGGGTCCTGGTTGGCCGCCCACTCGTCGAAGACGCAGATCGGCCGGTCCTCCAGGCAGGCGGCCAGCAGGGCCAGGCGGCGGCGCTGGCCCATCGAGAGGTCGACGGTCGAGAACGCCCCGCCCTCGACCCGGACCTGGCCGTCGAGGCCCAGCCGGGCCAGGTCGTCGCGGGCCCGCTCGTCGAGCCCCTCGGGGTCGAGCCCGTGGAGCTTCCGGAACAGGTGGCCGTCGGCGAACACGGCCGAGAAGAGCTGGCGATATCGGTCGAGGCCCGCCCGGTCGACCGCCCGGCCGTCGAGGCGGATGGTGCCCGATTCGGGCTCGTAGAGGCCGGTCAGGAGCTTGATCAGGGTCGTCTTGCCGCTGCCGTTGCCCCCGGCCACGAAGATCAGCTCGCCCGGACGGACGGTCAGGTCGACCGGGCCGAGCGCGAAGCCGTCGACGTCATCCGGCCCCCGCCGGTAGGCGTAGGTCACCCCCTCCAGGCGGAGGGCATCGCGGAAGCTCGCCGGGGGATGGCGGCCGGCCGGGTCGTCGGCGATGTCGGACGCGTGGAGCTGGGGCACCAGGGCCTCGATCCGGGCGAGCGAGGCCCGGGCCCGGGCCAGGTTCGCCCCCCAGGTCATCAGGACGTCGAGCGGGACCATCAGATAGAGGATGACCAGGACCGAGCCCGCCAGGGCCGGGCCCCGGATCGCGACCAGCCCGGGCAGCGCGAACACGACGAACCCCATGAACGCGAAATAGGCCATCTGGCCCCAGGTCGCCGCGACCGAGAACGAGGTCAGGCCCGAGACGCTCCGATCGCGGACCGCCCGGGCGGACGCCTCGACGGCGTCGGCCAGGAACGCCTCGCGCCGGGCCCGATGCTGCTTGATCTCGCGGAAGCCGCCGATCAGGGTCCGTAGATGCCCGACCAGCGCGTCCTGCTCCGATCGGGCCGAGCGGAGCAACCGGAACGCCCGGCCGGAGAGGGCCCGGTGCCCCAGGCCGGCGAGGATCGAGAACACCAGCCCGCAGGCCAGGACGCTTGGCTCCAGCCATCCGACGTAGACCAGGCAGATCGCCACGATCGACACGTTCAGGCAGATCAGCGGGAAGCCGGCCAGGGCCGCGGCGACGATCCCGACGTCCTCGGTCAGGACGGCCAGCAGGCCGGCGTGGTCGATCGCCTCGAAGTCGCGGAGCGGCAGCCCCATCACCTTCCGGCAGAGGTCGACGGAGAGCCGGGACGCCGAGCCGTGGGCCAGCCGGATCGTGGCCGCCTGGGCCCCGAGCCGGGTCGCCGCCGCGAGCATGCAGAGCCCGACGAACGCCCCGGCCAGCCCCCGGGCACCCCCGACCCCCCTCCCCAGCGCCTCCTGGACCAGGGCGATCAGCGCGACCCCGCAGACGCCGCTGGCCACGCCGGCCAGGAGCGAGAGGGCCACCAGAGCCCGGACGGGCCGGACGATCGATCGGAGCAGAGTCATCGGGTTCCGGCCTCCGCGGCCTCGATCTCCGACCGGAGGAGCCGCGCGAGCCGGGCGACGCCCGGCTCGCGGAGGATCGTCGCGTGGTCGCCGGGGATGTCGTGCGCCACCACCCCGCCCGTGGCCCAGGCCGACCAGCCCATCGACGGGTCATCGCCCCGTCGGGCGGCCCGATCGGTGCCGCGGAACACCGTCACCCGGCCGGGATAGGGTGTCGGACGATAGCGGGCCCCCGCCATCAGGCTCGATCGGAGGACGGCCCAGAGGCGGGCCGACCGCTCGGGCCCGGTCTCCTCGGTGTAGACGCGGTCGACCTGGAAATGGCGGAAGATCAGGTCGCGTCGCGCCGTCGGTTCCAGCGCCCGGAGATGGTCGAGGAGCCGATCGACGTCGCCGCCGAAGCCGGCCGCCAGGTCCGAGGCGAATTCGGCCATCAGGGCCGCGTCGGCCTCGGGGTCGTCCCCGGCCGGCAGCCCGCCGTCGCCGATGGCCAGCGCCGCGACCTCACGGCCCAATGCCGCGAAACGATCGACGACCTCGGGGGCCGGGCCGACCTTCGGGACCGCCGCGGGGGCCATCGTATCGAGGAGTGCGAGGGTCGCGACCCGTTCCCCCCGCTCCACGAGCCGGCGGGCCATCTCGAAGGCGACGATCCCGCCCAGCGACCACCCGCCCAGGTGATACGGCCCCTCGGGCTGGACCCGCCGGACCTCGTCCAGGTAGAGCGCGGCCATCGCCTCCAGGCTCGTCAGCGGCTCGCCCTCGCCGTCGAGCCCCGGCGCCTGGAAGGCGTAAAAGGGGCGGCCCTCGCCGAACCGGCGGGCCAGCTCTCGGAAGCAGTAGACGATCCCTCCCGCCGGGTGGACGCAGAAGAACGGCCGACCCTCCCCGTCGGGACGGATCGCCACCAGGGGCGACCGGGAGGCCGATCCTCCGGGCGTCCGAAGGAGCCGGGCCAGGTCCTCGACCGTGGCGCCCAGGAACAGGCTCGAAAGCGGCAAGGTCCGTCCGAATCCCTCCTCGACCCTCGACAGGAGCCGGATCGCCAGCAAGGAATGGCCGCCGAGGTCGAAGAAGTTGTCGGCCACGCCGACGGGCCGGACGGCCAGGACGTCCTCCCAGATCGAGGCCAGCCGGGCCTCCACGTCGTCCCGGGGCGCCTGATAGGAAACCTCCCGGCCGACCTCGCCCCCGTCGGGCGTGGGCAAGGCCCGGCGGTCGACCTTGCCGGAGGGGGTCATCGGCAACGCGTCCAGGAGGATGAACGCCGAGGGGATCATCGGACCCGGGAGCGTCTCGCGGAGCCGGCGCCTCAGGTCGGCGATTCCCGGGCCCGACCCGGCCGCGACGACATACGCGACCAGCCGGGCCCCCTCGCCCTCGTGCTCGACCGCCACGACCGCCGCGGCCGCAACCCCTTCCAGCCTCCGCAATGCGGCCTCGACCTCGCCGGGCTCGACCCGGAACCCGCGGACCTTCACCTGATGATCGACCCGGCCGAGGAACTCCAGGTGGCCATCGCGGCGCCATCGGCCGAGGTCGCCGGTCCGGAACATCCGCGAGCCCGCCTCGGCGGAGAACGGGTCGGGAAGGAACCGGTCGGCCGTCGCCCCCGGGAGGCCGAGATAGCCCCGGGCAACGCCCTCCCCGCCGATGTACAACTCGCCCGGGAGGCCCGCCGGGACCGGCCGCATCCGGGCGTCCAGGACGTGGACCCGGGCGTTGGCGATCGGCCGGCCGATCGGGAGGTCGGCCCCTCCCGGCCCGGCCTCGGGCTCGTGGGACGTGGCGATCACGGTGGCCTCGGTCGGCCCGTAGGTGTTCAGCCACCGGATCCGGCCCGAACCGGGGAGCGATCGCCACGCCTCGAAGGCCGCCGGGAGCGCCCGCTCGCCCCCCACGACGACCAGCCGGAGCGAGCCCGGCAGGCCCGTCCCGGACGAGGCCAGGGCGGCCGTCCACGCGTGCCAGTAGGCCGTGGGGAGGTCGAGGACCGTGATCCGCTCGCGGTCGACCATCGCCGTGAATTCCGACGGGTCGAGCTGGCCGTCGTCGCCCCGGAGGACGACCGAGGCGCCCACGCCCCAGGCCGGGAACAGCTCCTCGACGGCGATGTCGAAGCTGATCGACGAGAACTGGAGGACCCGGTCCGCGGGCCCGAGCCCGAACAACCGGCCGGCGGCGATCGCGTGGTTCACCACCCCCCGATGCGGGACGACCACGCCCCTCGGGGCCCCGGTGGAACCCGACGTATAGATGACGTAAGCGGCATCCGCAGTCAAGACGGACGTCGGAAGGACGCCCTTGTCGCCGTCATCATCCGCGTCCAGCAGGACGACATCGGCCCGATCCCCGGGCAATCGGGCCGCCAGGTGTGTCTGAGTGAGGACAACCGGGGACGAGCAGTCCGCCAGCATCAGGGCCATCCGCTCGGCCGGGTAACTCGGGTCGACGGGGACGTACGCCCCGCCCGCCTTGAGCACGCCGAGGATCCCGATTGCCATCTCGAAGGACCGGTCCACCAGGAGCCCGACCGCGACGCCCGGCCGGACGCCCCGCCCCGCGAGCCGTCGGGCCAGTCGCGATGCCCGATCGTCCAGCTCGCGATAGGTCAGCTCGCGGCCGTCGCGGGCCAGGGCCACGGCGTCGGGCGTCCGACCCGCCTGGGACTCGAACAGGTGGTGGACGCAGGCGTCGCGGGGGAAGTCGGCCCCGGTCCGGTTCCAGGTCGCGGTCACCTCGGCCAGCTCGGCCTCGGTCCCGATCGGGAGGTCGGAGACGCGGGTCCCGGGATCGGCCGCCACGCCTTCGAGCAGGCCCCGGAAGTGGCCGACCATCGCCTCGATCGTGGCGGGGTCGAAGAGGTCGGTGTCGTATTCGAAGGAGCCGGCCAGCCGCCCATCGGCCTCGACCATCGCCAGGGTGAGGTCGAACTTCGCCGTCCCGGTCCCGCCGCGGACCGCGAACGGTGCCATCGTCAGCTCCTGCCGGCCGACGTCGGGCATCTGGTTGTTCTGGAGGACGAACATCACCTGGAACAGGGGCGTCCGGCTCGGGTCTCGGCGCGGGTGGAGGGCCTCGACCAGCCGGTCGAAGGGCAGGTCCTGATGCTCGAACGCCCCGAGGGCGGCCTCGCGGGTCCGGGCGAGGAGCTCGCGGAAGGTCGGGTCGCCGGACAGGTCGCCGCGGAGCACCAGCATGTTGACGAAGTAGCCGATGAGGCCCTCGACCTCGGATCGGTTCCGGTTGGCGATCGGCGAGCCGACGGCCACGTCATCCTGCCCGGCATAGCGATGCAGGAGCGTCTGGAATGCCGCCAGCAGGGTCATGAACGGCGTGACCCCCTCGCGGCGGCCGAGTTCGATCAGCGACCTCGACAGGTCCGCGGGCAACTCGAAGGGGCGGACCTCGCCCCGGCCGGAGCGGGAAGCGGGCCGGGGCCGGTCGGTCGGCAGTTCGAGCGGGCGGAGCCCGGCGAGCTGCCCGGTCCAGTAGGCCACCAGCCCGTCGAGGGCCGGCCCCCGGAGCCATTGATGCTGCCATCGGGCGAAGTCGGCGGCCTGGATCGGCAGATCGGCGAGCGGGGAGGGCCGGCCGTCGCGGAAGGCGTCATAGATCGCCGCCAGCTCGCCGGCCGCGACCCCGAACGACCAGCCGTCGGTGATGATATGGTGCATGGTCAGCAGGACGGCCGCCTCGCGGTCGTCGAGCCGGAGGACCCGGGCCCGGACCAGCGGCCCCCGGGCGAGGTCGAACGGGCGGCGGAACTCCTCGGACGCCAGCCGATCGGCCTCGGCCGCGCGATCCATCGGGGGGAGGTGCCGGAGGTCGACCACGTCGGTCCTCGCGTCGGACGTCCCGGCGATCACCTGGGCCGGGATCCCCCCCGCCTCGGCGAACGTGGTCCGGAGCGACTCGTGGCGGCGGACGATCTCGCCGAAGCTCCGGTCGAGGGCCCCGAGGTCGAGCGGCCCGGCGATCCGGACGGCCGCCGAGACGTTGAACGTCGGGCGGCCCGGCGCCAGCCGGTCGAGGAACCAGAGCGCCTGCTGGGCGAACGAGAGCGGAGCCGGGCCCGGGTCGGTCCCCCGGACGATGGGCGGGGCCGAGGTCCCCGGTCCCCCCTGCCGGGCCGATTCGATGCACCCGGCCAGCCCGGCGACCGTGGGGTTGTCGAACAGCGGGCGGAGCGGGATCTCGACCGAGAACGCGGCCCGGAGCCGCGAGATCACCTGGGTCGCCAGGAGCGAGTGGCCGCCCAGGTCGAAGAAGTTGTCGAAGATCCCCACCCGCTCCAGGCCCAGGACCGCCGACCAGACGCCCGCGATCAGCTCCTCGGCCGGGTCGCGGGGGGCGACATAGGCCCCGTCCAGGTCGGGGCGGGAGCCGCCCGGGGTGGGCAGGGCCCGGTGGTCGACCTTGCCGTTGGGCGTCAGCGGGAAGGCGTCCAGGGCGACGAACGACGCCGGGACCATGTACTCGGGGAGCGTCTGCTTGAGGTGTCGCCGGAGGTCGGAGGCCGAGGGCGCGGGCCGGGCCCGGGGGACGAAGTACGCCGCCAGCCGGACGTCGCCCGGCACGTCCTCGCGGGCCGCGACGACCGCCTCGCGGACGTCCGGGTGGCGGGCCACCGCGGCCTCGATCTCGCCGAGCTCGACCCGGAACCCGCGGACCTTCACCTGATGGTCGGCCCGCCCCACATATTCGAGGCCGCCGTCGGGCCAGCTCCGGGCCAGGTCGCCGCTCCGGTAGAGCCGGGCCCCCGGCACGCCGCCGAACGGGTCGGGGATGAACCGATCGGCCGTCAGCCCCGGGCGGCCCAGGTAGCCCCGGGCCAGCCCCGCGCCCCCGACGTGGATCTCGCCGATCACGCCGTCCGGGACCGGGTGGAAATCCCGGTCGAGCAGGTAGACCTGCAGGTCGGGGATCGCCCGGCCGATCGGGCTGGACCCGTGGGGCTGGTCGAGGTCGGCGCGGTCGATCGCGCGGTAGGTGACGTGGACCGTCGTCTCGGTGATCCCGTACATGTTCACCAGCCGGGGCGTCCGGTCGCCGTGGCGGTCGAACCAGGGCCGGAGGCCCTGCAATTCGAGGGCCTCGCCGCCGAAGATCACCAGCCGGAGCGCCAGGAGGTCGCCCTCGGGCCTCGACTCGTCGGCCCGGATCAGCTGCCGGAAGGCCGAAGGGGTCTGGTTGAGCACCGTCACCCGCTCGTCGCGGAGCAGGTCGCGGAAGGCGTCGGGCGACCGGCTCGCCCAGTACGGGACCACCACCAGCCGCCCGCCGTGGAGCAGCGCACCCCAGATTTCCCAGACCGAGAAGTCGAAGGCGAACGAGTGGAACATCGTCCAGACGTCGTCGCGGCGGAAGTGGAACCAGTGCCGGGTCGCCTCGAACAGCCGGGCGACGTTGGCGTGGGTCACCTCGACGCCCTTGGGCCGGCCCGTCGAGCCCGACGTGTAGATGACGTACGCCACGTCGTCGGGGCCCGCCCCCCCGTCGAGGTCGTGGGCCTCGGGCGCGAACGCGTCGGGATCGTCGAGGCAGATGACCCGGGCCGTGGTCGTCGGGACGCGATCGAGGAGGGTTTTCTGGGTGAGGAGCACCGGCAGGCCCGCGTCGGCCGCGACGAATGCCAGGCGATCCTCGGGGTAGACGACATCGAGCGGGACGTAGGCCCCGCCCGCCTTGAGGACCCCGAGCAGCCCGACGATCATCTCCGGTGACCGCTCGACGAGCAGGCCGACCCGCGATCCCGGGCCCACCCCCAGCTCCCGGAGGCTGCGGGCCAGCCGGTTGGCCCGGGCATTCAACCCGGCGTACGAGAGGTCCGACCCCTCGAACGTGAGCGCGACCGCGCCGGGGGTCCGGGCGGCCTGGGCCTCGAAGAGGCGATGGAGGGATCCGACGGCGGGACGGGCCGCCTCGGCCCGCTTCTTCAGGAGCCGGGCCAGGCGGGCCCGCTTCTGATCGGCCGAGGGGCCGACGATCGTGGATTCGTCGTCAGTGGCTTTGCGCATCGGTGCCCGACTCGAGTTGCTGGAGCAGGTTGTCGAGTTCTTCCTCGGAGAGGTCGTCGAGGTCGGCGGGGATCGACCCGTCGGCGTCGTTCCATTGCCGGATCATCCGAAGTCGTTCTTCCTCGGTCATCATCGGCAGGGCCGAGATCGGCCGGTCGGGCCCCTCGACCATCCCCTCGAGCAGGGTCCGCCAGTGCCGGAGCATCCGGTCGACGGTCTCGGGCTCGAACAGGTCGGCGTCGTATTCCAGGGTCGCGATCAGCCCCTCTTCTTGCTCGAAGGCGAACAGGGTGAGGTCGGCCCGCGCCGAGTCGGGGCTCACGGGGATCGGGGTCATGGCCATGTCGGGAGATTCGAGCGGCGGGAGCGGGGCGTTCTGGAGGGCGAACATCACCTGGAAGAGCGGCGTCCGGCCCGGGTCGCGGCCCGGCCGGAGGGCGTTGACGAGGCGGTCGAAGGGCAGGTCCTGGTGGGCGATGGCCGCCAGGGTCGAGGCCCTGGAGCGGCGGATCAGCTCGCGGAAGGAAGGGTCGCCGGTCAGGTCGCCCCGGAAGACGATGGTGTTGGCGAAGAAGCCGATCAGGTCCTCGACCTCCGACCGGGTCCGCCCGGCGATCGGCGAGCCGATCCCGAAGTCTTCCTGGCCCGAGTAGCGGAGCAGGAGCACCTGGAACGAAGCCAGGAGCGTCATGAAGACGGTCGCCCCCTCCTCCCGGCCGAGGGCCTTGACCGACGCGACCAGGTCGGGCGGCAGGGTCGCCTTCCGCTCGCCGCCCCGGCCCGCCCGGATCGCCGGCCGGGGCCGGTCGGTCGGGAGCTCCAGGTTGGGCAGGCCGGCGAGGTGCCCGGTCCAGAACTCCACCTCGGTGTCGAGGACTTCGCCCTTCAGCCATCCCCGCTGCCAGGCCGCATAGTCGGCGTACTGGACGTCGAGCGGCGGCAGGGGCGACGGCCGGTCGGCCGCGAAGGCGTCGTAGAGCGCGGCCATGTCGCGGACCAGGACGCCGATCGACCAGCCGTCGGAGATGATGTGGTGCATGTTGACGATCGCGACGTGCTCGCGGTCGCCCAGGCGGACCACCCCCGCGCGGATCAGCGGGCCCCGGGCCAGGTCGAACGGCCGTCGGGCCTCGTCGCGGAGCCGCCGGATCGCCTCGGGCTCGCGGTCGGCCTCGGGGAGGTGGGTCAGGTCGTCCACCGGCATCGGGATCGACAGCGACGGGGCGATGACCTGGATCGGCCGGCCGTCGACGGCGCCGAAGGTGGTCCGGAGCGACTCGTGGCGGCGGGCCAGCTCGTCGAGGGCCCGGCGGAGGGCGTCGACCCGGAATTCCCCGACCAGCCGGACCGCGACGGGGAGGTTGTACGTCGCCTGGCCGGGCTCGAGCTGGTCGAGGAACCAGAGCCGTTGCTGGGCGAACGACGCGGGAAGCTCGCCCGACCGGTCGGCGGGCCCGATCGGCGGGACGGGCCGGCCCGACCGGGCCCGGAGCGCGTCCTCGACGCGGTGGGCCAGGCCGGCGACGCTCGGGGCGTCGAACAGCTCCTTGAGCGGGAGCTCGACGCCGAGCGAGTCGCGGAGCCTCGCCAGGAGCTGCGCGGCCATCAGCGAATGGCCCCCGAGGTCGAAGAAGTCGTCGCGGGCCCCCACCCGGTCGCGTCCGAGGACGTCGCCGAACGCCGCGGCGACCGCCTCCTCGATCGCACCCCGGGGGGGGAGATAGACGCCCGAGGGGGCCGATCGGGCGGCGTCGGGCGCCGGCAAGGCGTTGCGATCGACCTTGCCGTTGGGCGTCATCGGCATCGCTTCGAGCACGACGAAGGCGGACGGGACCATGTAATCGGGCAGGCTCGCCTGGATCGCCCTCCGGAGCTCGGCGGCCGTCGGGACCGGGCCCGGCCGGGCGACCAGATACGCCGCCATCGCCCGCTCGCCGGTCGCGTCCTCGCGGGCGACGACCACGGCCTCGACGACGCTCGGGTGGCGGAGGAGCGCCGACTCGACCTCGCCCAGCTCGACGCGGAAGCCGCGGATCTTGACCTGGTGGTCGACCCGGCCCAGGCATTCCAGCGAGCCGTCGGCGTGCCAACGGGCCAGGTCGCCGGTCCGGTAGACCCGGGCGCCCGGGTCGTGGCCCAGGGGGTCGGGCAGGAACCGCTCGGCCGTCAGGCCCGGCCGGCCGAGGTAGCCCCGGGCGAGCCCCGCCCCGCCGATGTAGAGCTCGCCCGCCACCCCGACCGGGACCGGCCGGAGCCTTGCGTCGAGGACGTAAAGCTGGGTGTTGGCGATCGGCCGGCCGATCATGACCGGGCCCGCGCCGGCTTCGACCCTCGCCGCCGACGACCAGATGGTCGTCTCGGTCGGCCCGTAGAGGTTCCAGAGCGCCTTGCCCTTGCCGACCAGCCGGTCGGCCAGCGCCCGGGGGAGGGCCTCGCCGCCGCAGAGCATCGTCAGGTTTGGTGAGCCCTCCCAGCCGGCTTCCAGCAGGAGCCGCCAGGTGGCCGGGGTCGCCTGGAGGAACGTCACACCCTCGCGGGCGATCCGGCCGATCAGCCGGGGCCCGTCGGCGGCCTCCTCGCGGCCGGCCAGCTCCAGCCGGGCCCCCACCGTCAGCGGCAGGAGGAGTTCCAGGGCCGCGATGTCGAACGAGAGCGTCGTCACGGCCAGCAGCGCGTCGCGGTCGGCGATCCCCAGGATCTGCCGCATCGACCGGAGGAAATTGGCCAGGGCCCCGTGGGTGACCTGCACCCCCTTGGGCCGGCCGGTGGATCCCGACGTGTAGATGACGTAGGCCAGGCGGTCGCCCTCGACGATCCCTTCCAGGTCCTCCGACCCCTCGGATTCGGTCCCCTCGACGTCCGGGGAGAGCCAGACGACCCGGGCCGGGCCGACGGGGAGCGACGCGTCCGGACCGCGGTCGGTGATCAGGACCGGCACCCTGGCGTCTTCGAGCATGAACGCCAGGCGGGCCTCGGGGTACGAGGGGTCGAGCGGGAGATAGGCCCCGCCCGCCTTGAGCACACCCAGGAGGCCGACGACCATCTCCGGCGATCGATCGACGCAGAGGCCGACCAGGACGTCGGGGCCGACACCCAGCCCCCGGAGCCGCCGGGCGAGCCGATTGGCTTGCGCATTCAGCTCGCCGTAGGTCAGCGTCCGCCCCTCGTGGACGACGGCCGGGGCGTCGGGCGTCCGGGACGCCTGGGCCTCGATCATCCGGTGCGCGGTCGCCTCGGCCGGCCGCCCGCCCGCCGCCTTCTCGCGGATCATCCGGGCGAGGAGCGCCCGCTTCTCGTCGGGCGAGAGGTTCGGATTCCGCTTCAGGACGTTACTCATGGGCTGCCTCTCCTCGCGCCAGTTCGGCGATCATCGCGTCGACCTCCTGCTCGGAGAGCCGATCGAGGTCGACCCGGCCGTGACCGTTCGACGACCAGGACGGCGGGGACGGGGCCGCGGCCGGCGCGAGCGACAGGTCGGCGAGCCGGGAACGGGGCCGGGCGGCCATCTCCCCGAGCAGGATCGCCAGGTGCCCCAGGAGTCGGTCGATCCCCTCCCCGTCGAACCGATCGGTGTCGTACCGGGCCGTCAGCGACAGGACCGGCCCCGGGACCGCGGTGAGGGTCAGGGGGAAGCTGGTCCGCTCGAAGGCCCGGACCTCGCCCACGCCCAGCCGACGCGCCCGATCCCGGGCGGCCGGGTCGTCGGGATAGTTCTGGAAGACGACGATGCTCTCGAACAGGGGGAGGCCCCGGGGGACCTCGGCCGCGGCCCGGATCTCGACCATCGGGGTGGACTCGAACCGGCGGGCCTCGACCAGCCGCGACTGGAGCCGCGCCAGCCAGGGGACCAGCGACGCCTCGTCGGGCAGCCCGACCCGGGCGGGCAAGGTGTTGATGAACAGGCCGACCGTCGACTCCACGCCCGGGAGCTCGGCGGGGCGCCCCGACACGGTCACGCCGAAGACGACCTCGTCCCGCCCCGAGTACCGTCCCAGCAGGAGGGCCCAGGCCCCCTGGACCGCCGAGCCGAGGGTCAGTCGATGGGCCCGCGCCATCTCCTTCAGGGCGGCCGTGGCGGCCTCGGTCAGGACGACCCGCCGTTCCCCGGTCGGGTCCGCCGTCCCCCCGACCGGCGGGCCGAGCACGATCGGCGTCGGCTCGCGGAAGCCGGCCAGCTCCCGACGCCAGTAGCCGACGGCCCGCGCGGGGTCGCGGGAGCCGAGCCATTCGATGTAATCCCGATAGGGCCGGGTCGGGGGCAACCCCGCCGCCTGGCCCGCGATGGCCGCCTCGTAGCACGCCAGGACCTCGCCGAGCAGGATCGGCACGCACCAGCCGTCCATCAGCGCGTGGTGGTTGCTCAGGATCAGGCGATACGCCGCCGCGCCGGTCCGGATCAGGGCGAGCCGGACCAGCGGTGCGATCGCCGGGTCGAAGCCGCGGTCGCGGTCGTCCCGGAGGTAGGCCGCCTGGCGTCGATCGATGTCCGCGGCCCCGGCCCCTCGCCAGTCCAGGAAGGCCAGCGGGGGCGCCACCCGACGGTGGACGACCTGGCGGGCCCGACCGGCTTCGATCCCCCCGAACGAGGTCCGGAGGACGGGATGCCGGTCGAAGACGATCCGCCAGGCCGCCTCGAAGGCGGCCCGGTCGACCGGGCCGTCGATCGGGCAGGTGAACTGCTGGACGTAGACGCCCGATCCCGGGTCGATCCGGGAGTGGAAGAGCATCCCGTCTTGCATCGGCGAGGCCGGATATTCCTCCTCGACCTCATCCTCCGCCGGGGACGGCCCCGCGGCCGGGGAGGCGATCGGGGCGAGCGAGAGGGGGACGGCGAGCGCCGCCAGGCCGGCCACGGTCGGATGCTCGAAGACCTGGCCGGGGTCGAGCTCCAGCCCGGCCTGACGGGCGCGGGACACGAGCTGGATGGCGAGGATCGAGTCGAGCCCGAGGTCGAAGAAGTCGTCGCGGACGCCCACCGGCCCCCGGCCCAGGACCCCCGCCGCGATCGAGGCCAGGACGGCCTCGGTCGGATCCCTGGGCGGCTCCGAGGTCCCCCCCCGGGGGGCGAAGTCGGGCGCGGGGAGTGCCTTGCGGTCGACCTTGCCGTTGGGCGAGAGCGGCATCGCGTCGATCGTCACGAACGCCGAGGGGACCAGCGAGTCCGGCAGCCGGTCGCGGAGCCATCGGCGATACTCTCCCGGGGGCGGCCCGGGTCGGTCTCGGGCGACGATATAGGCCACCAGCCGGACGTCGCCGGGAGAATCCTCCCGGGCGACGGCGACCGCCTCGCGGACCTCGGGGTGCCGGGCCAGGGTGGCCTCCACCTCGCCCGGCTCGACGCGGTAGCCGCGGATCTTGACCTGATGGTCGACCCGCCCGAGGAAGTCGAGCGACCCATCGGCCCGCCACCGGGCCAGGTCGCCCGTCCGATACATCCGGGCCCCGGGCCGGCCGGCGAAGGGGTCGGGGAGGAACCGATCGGCCGTCAACCCCGGCCGGTCCAGGTAGCCCCGCGCGACGCCCTCGCCCCCGATGTAGAGCTCGCCCGCCACGCCGATCGGCCGGGGCCCCAGGCGGTCGTCGAGCACATAGGTCCGGACGTTGGGGATCGGCCGGCCGATCGGGATCGGCGACCGACCGTCCTCGTCCCGGCAGGGGTGGACGGTGCTCCAGACCGTCGCCTCGGTCGGGCCGTACTCGTTGGTGAGCAGGGCGAGCGGGAGCGCCTCGCGGACCCGACCCGGGAGGTCGCGGGGGCAGGTCTCGCCCGCGACGATGGCCACCCGGAGCGACCCGAGCAGCGCCGTCGGCGCCTCCGACAGGATCAGGCCGAGGAGCGACGGGACGCCCAGCCAGTGGGTCACGCCGTGCTCGGCCACGAGATGGGCCAGCCGGTCGGGGTCGGCGTGCGAGCCGGCGGGGGGGAGGACCAGCATCCCGCCCCGACAGAGCGTCCCGAACAGGCCCGCCACCGAGCTGTCGAAGGCGAACGACGAGGCCATCAAAAAGGCCCCGACCGGCTCGCGATAGGTCAGGGCCCGGGCGTGGGTCGAATGGACGAGGTTCCGATGCGAGACGGCCACGCCCTTCGGCGCCCCGGTCGAACCCGAGGTGTAGATGACGTAGGCGAGTTCGTCGGGCGAGGCGACTTCCGCCGGGTCGGAGTCGGGCCCTTCGGCGATCGGATCGCGATCGACCGGGATCATCCGGGCGACGCCCGACGGCATCCGATCGAGCACCCGGGTGTGGGTGACGATCGCGGCGATCCCGGCGTCCTCGACGAAGTAGGCCAGCCGCTCCGGGGGATATTCCGGGTCGAGCGGCACATACGCCGCCCCCGCCTTGAGCACGCCCAGCAGCCCGACGACGAGGTCGGTCGACCGATCCAGGCCGACTCCCACCCGCGACCCCGGCCCGATCCCGATCGACCGGAGGTGATGCGCCAGCCGGTTGGCCCGCCCGTTCAACTCGCCATAGGTGAGGACGGCGGGCCCGCACGCCACGGCGAGGGCCCCGGGGTCGCGGGCCGCCTGGTCTTCGAAGAGGCGATGGATCGTCACCCCGGCGGGGGCCGGGGCGTCGGTCGCATTCCAGTCGTCGAGGACGAGCCGGCGCTCGTCGTCGGGCAGGATCGACAGCCGCGAGATCGCCAGCCCGGGGCTCGCGACGATCGCCCGGAGCAGGGTCGCGAACCGGCCGAGCATCCGGTCGACCGTCGGGGCGTCGTACAGGTCGGTGTTGTATTCCATCGCGGCCGACAGCCCGCCCTCGGACTCGGCCACCGAGAGCGTGAGGTCGAACTGGCTGATCCGGAGGTCGATCGAGACCGACTCCAGCGGGAACTCGCCCAGGTCCATCGTCGGCCCGGACTCGCGGAGGACGAACGGCGTGAGCCCCTCGGCGTCCAGCCGCTGCGCCTTCTGGAAGGCGAACATCACCTGGAACAGCGGCGACCGGCCCGGGTCGCGGGCCGATCCGAAGCGGTCGACCATCTCGGCGAACGGCAAGTCCTGGTGCTCCAGGCCGTCGAACACCACGCGGCGGGCCCGGGCCAGGAACTCCTCGAACGTCGGGTCGCCCGACAGGTCGGCGCGGATCGGCAGGGGGTTGGCGAAGTAGCCGACCACGTCCGTCAAGTTCGCCCGGTCTCGGCCGGCGACCGGCGATCCCACGATCAGGTCATCCTGGCCGGAGAGCCGCCCCAGGAGGACCTGGAACGCCGCCAGGAGGACGACATAAAGGCTGGCCCCGCGCGTCGCGCCCAGCCCCGCCAGCCGGTCGACCAGGGCCTGGTCGAAGTGGGCGGATCGGGTCGAGCCCCGGTGCGATCGGACCGCGGGCCGGGGCCGGTCGGTCGGCAGGTCGAGCACCGGCAAGGGCCCGGCGAGCCGGCCCGCCCAGTAGGCCCGGAGCCGCTCCCCCTCGGGGCCTTCCAGCATCTCCGATTGCCAACGGGCGAAGTCGGTATACTCGATGGCCGGCGTGGGGAGGTCGGCCGCGGCCCCGATCCGCTCGGCCGGGTAGATCCGCCCCAGCTCGTGCATCAGGACGGCGATCGACCAGAAGTCGCCGACGATGTGGTGGGCCGACATCACGAGGTGGTGGTCGACCTCCGACCGGGAGAACAGCGAGGTCCGGAAAAGCGGGCCCGACTCGAGGTCGAACGGACGTCGGGCCTCCTCGGCCAGCCGGCGATCCAGCTCGGCCCCGGTCCAGGCCGAGGCGTCCTCGACGCGGAACCAGGCGTCGGCCGACCCTCGGACCTGCTGGACCGGCCCGCCGTCGACCTCGGCGAAGGTCGTCCGGAGCGAAGCGTGCCGGTCGACCAGCGACTGGATGCTCCGGCGGAGCGCGGCCACGTCGAGCCGGGCCCGGACCCGGGCGGCGCCGGCCATGTTGTACGCCGCGTCGCCGGGCATCCGCCGGTGGAGGGTCCAGAGCGACCGCTGGCCCGTCGAGGCCGGATGGGCGACGACGTCGAGCCGGGAGGGGGCGAGCAGGGCCGTCGGCGACGACAGGGCCGACGCCGAGGGCTCGGCCCATCGCTCCATGGTCCGGGCGGCAAGCTCGGTGATCGTCGGCCCTTCGAGCAGGCTGGTCAGCGGGAGCGAGGTCCGGAGGTCGGCCTCGACGCCGCTCTTGAGCTCGATGGCCATCAGCGAGTCGAGGCCCATCGAGTCGAGCGGACGTTCCAGGTCGATCCGGCCGGGTTCGAGGCGGAGGACCTCGGCCACCCGGTCGCGGAAGTACCGGATCAGCTCGTCCCGGCCGAGCGCCGGCGGGTAGGCCGGATCGGGCTCGGGCTCGGCCCGGGCCCCCTCCTCGATCGCCCCGAGGAAGGGCCTCCGGCCGGCGACCATCCGGAAGGCGAACCAGTCGACGTCCGCGGCGACGACGTGCCGGCCCCCTCGATCCATCGCCCGGCCCAGGGCCTCGAAGGCCCGGTCGGCGGCGATCGGCTCCAGGCCGAGCCGGCGGTGGACCTTGGCCCGGTCGGCCGCCATCGCCGACGAGGCCCAGGGGCCCCACCCGACGCTCACCGCCGGGACGCCCCGGGCCCCGGCCCACCCGGCGAAGGCGTCGAGGAACTGGTTCGCCGCCGCGTAAGCCCCCTCCTTCGACCCGAACGCGGCCGAGGCCGACGAGAAGCCGACGAAGAAGTCGAGGGCCATCGGCCGGGAGAGCCGGTGGAGGACCCAGGTCCCCGCCACCTTGGGCCGGAGGGTCGCCAGGAACGCGCCCGGGTCCGCATCGCGGAGCGATCGGGGGCCGATCACGCCGGCCGCGTGGACGATCCCGCGGATCGGCGGCAGGGTCGCCCGGAGCCGATCGAAGAGCGCGGACATCCCCGGCTCGTCGGCGACGTCGGCCGAGGCGACCAGGATCGTCGCCCCGTCCCGCTCCATCGACCGGATCGCCTCCACGACCGAAAACCCCGGGTGGCCGGCCGGCAGGTCGTCCCATGACCCCCGAGGGGGGAGGCCCCGACGGCCGACCAGGACCACCCGCCTCGCCCCCCGATTCACCAGCCACCGCGCGGCCTTCAGGCCGAGGTCGCCCAGGCCGCCGGTCACCAGGTAAGTGGCCTCGGGCCGCGGCTTCGACGCGATCGGGGCCGCCGAGGGGGCCCCCACCCGGGCCAATCGGGCGACGTGCCGGGCCCCGCCCCGGAACGCGACCTGGTCCTCACCGTCCGGGGCGAGCAGCCCGTCGACGAGGGCCTCGACGTCCCCGGCCGGATCGTCGGGGTCGAGGTCGAACATCCCGCCCCACGCATCCGGATATTCCAGCGCGATGGATCGCCCGAGGCCCCAGAGGGTCGCCTGTGCCAGGCCCGCGATCCTCGGGGCCGGGCCCGCCGGCTGGGCCCCTACCGTCGCCAGCCAGAGCCGGGCCGGGCCCTTCCGGCCCGCCAGGGCCCCGACCAGGGCCAGGGCCCCGCCGCATCCCGCCGCCTGGGCCGCTTCCAGGTCCTCGACCGTCATCTCGTCCGAGCCCGGGTGATCGAGCGACCGGAGGTCGACGACCCCCCGGATCGGTCGGCCGTCCGGATCATCCGGGAGTCCGATCGGGACATCGGCCCCGGCCTCCGCGGGCCCGACCGACTCGCACGAGGCGCCCCGGGCTTCCAGGGCCCCCCGGACGGCCCGGCCGACCCCGCCCCGGTCCTCGAAGATCAGCCATCGACCGGGTTCGCCGCCCCCCGAGGCCGGGCGATCTGGCCGGGCCCGGGGCTCCCATCGGAGCTCGTAAAGCAGGTCGTCGAGCTCGGATCGGGCCGCGATGATGCGGGCCTGCCCGTTGGTCCCGGGCGCGGGATGGTGCTGCCCATTGCCGTTGGCGAGGGACCCGTTGCCGGGGCCGATCGGGTGCGAGCCGTTCGACGGGGCCTCGACCCTCGGCGGCTCCGACCAGTGCCGCTCGCGCTGCCAGGGATAGGAAGGGAGCCGGATGAACCGGCCCGGGGGCGTCACGGCGGCCCAATCGACCGACCCGCCGGCCGCATAGAGGGCTCCCAGCGAGCCGAGCAGGTGCGACCGCCCGTCCCGGCCCCGTCGGAGCGACGACAGGACCCGTCCCTCCCGGGCCCGATGGCGGAGGCACTCGCCGATCGGGCCGGCGAGCGCGGGATGCGGGCCCAGTTCGAGGAAGACGTCGTGGTTGGCCTCGATCAGCCGGTCGACCGCCTCCGAGAACCGGACGGTCTCGCGGAGGTTCCGGCCCCAGTATCGGGCATCGAGGGTCGGCCCCTCGACGCGGTGGCCCGTCACGGTCGAGTACATGGGGATCGAGGGGGCCGCGGGGCGGAGGCCGGCGAGCCCGCCCTCCAGCTCGGGCCGGAGGGCGTCCATCTGCGGGCCGTGAAAGGCGACGTCCACGCCCAGGACCCGGGCGAAGACGCCCCGCTCCCGGAGGTCCTCGACCAGGTCGGCCACGGCGTCGGGGTCGCCCGAGAGGGTCGCGGAGCCGGGCCCGTTGATCGCCGCGAGGGCCAGCCGCCCTCCCGAATCGGCCACCAGTCGGGACGCCTCCTCGGGCGAGAGGCCCACGGCGACGGTCCGCCCCTGCCCCAGGGCCCGCTGCATCAGCTTGCCGCGGAGGACCACCAGCCGGACGGCATCTTCCAGCCCCATGGCGCCGGCCGTGTGGGCCGCGGAGATCTCGCCCAGGCTGTGGCCGACGGTCGCGTCGGGCGTCACGCCCCACGACCGCCACAAGGCCGCGAGGGCGACATGGAGCGCGAACTGGCAGGGCTGGGCGAACTCGGGCTGGTCCAGCCGCGACCCGGCCGGATCCGCCGAGAGTCCGGCGATCGCCGACCATCCCGCGATCGGGACCAGGACGCGGTCGACCTCCTCGAGGGCAGACCGGAACGCGGGCTCGGTCACGATCAGGTCGCGGCCCATCCCGGGCCACTGGACCCCCTGCCCCGAGAACACGAAGGCCACCCGGGGCCGGCGGCCCGGGGCCTTTCGGCCCGCGGACACCCCGGCGCGGACTTCTCCCCGGAGGAAGGCCTCGATCTGCTCGACCGCCTCGCCCGAGGTGCCGGCCGCCACCGCCAGCCGGTGGTCATGGTGCGACCGGTGGACCCCCGCCGAGTAGACGACGTCGGCCGGCGATGCGCCCGAGGCCAGCGCCTCGCGATAGGACCGGGCCAGGTCGCGGAGGGCGGCCGGATCCCGGGCGGAGATCGGCAGGAGCCGGGCGGTTTCTCCCCGGTCCGGGGCCGCGTCGGCGGTCGACGCCGGCGGCCCCTCGACCACGACATGGGCATTGGTCCCGCCGAAGCCGAACGAGCTGACGCCGGCAAGCCGGGGGCCGTCGCCGACCGGCCAGGGCCCCGGGTCGCGCCGGACTTCGAGCGGCAGGCGGTCGAAGGGGATGTGGGGGTTGGGCTCGCGGAAATGGAGGCTGGGGGGGATCCGATCGTGCTTCATCGCCATGGCCACCTTGATCAGCCCGGCCACGCCAGCGGCGGCCTCCAGATGGCCGATGTTCGTCTTCACGGAGCCCAGGGCGCATCGGTCGGCGGCCGCCCGGCCCTCGGAGAGCACGGCCCCGAGCGCCCGGGCCTCGATCGGGTCGCCCAGGAGGGTCCCCGTGCCGTGGGCCTCGACGTACCGGATGCTCGCCGGCGAGACCCCGGCCGCCCGGTAGGCGTCGCGGAGCACGGCCTCCTGGGCCTCGACGCTCGGGGCGGTCAGGCCGTTGGTCCGCCCGTCCTGGTTGACCGCGGCGCCCCGGATCACCGCCAGGATCGGGTCGCCATCGGCCCGGGCCCTCGCCAGCGGCTTGAGGACGACCATCCCGGCCCCTTCGCCCCGGACATACCCGTCGGCCCGGGCGTCGAACGCCTTGCATCGGCCGTCGGGAGCCAGGAACCCGGCCTTGGCGAAGTTCGCCAGGATCTCCGGGGCCAGGATCAGGTTCACCCCGCCGGCCAGGGCCAGGCTCGATTCGCCGTCGGCCAGGCTCCGGCAGGCCAGGTGGACCGCCACCAGCGACGACGAGCACGCCGTGTCGACCGACAGGCTGGGGCCCCGGAAGTCGAAGACGTAGGAGATCCGGTTGGCCGCGATGCTCGCCGCGTTCCCGGTGAGCGCGTGGGCGTCGCCCGACTCCCCCTCGGCCTTGGGGAGACGGCCGTAGTCATTGGTCGAGATCCCCACGAACACGCCCACACGGCCGCCCGCGAGTCGGTCCGGCACCTGGCCGGCGTCCTCCAGGGCCTCCCAGGCGACCTCCAGCAGGAGCCGCTGTTGCGGGTCGAGCTGCGCGGCCTCGCGCGGGGAGATCCCGAAGAAATCGGCGTCGAAGCGGTCGACGGCGTCGAGGAAGCCGGCCCGGAGCGACCGGTCGCCGCCCAGGGCCTCGCGCCGGGACTCGGGGACCTCGCGGACCGCGTCGACCCCGCCGTCGAGCATCCTCCAGAATTGGTCCGGCCCGTCGGCGCCCGGGAATCGGCAGCCGATCCCGATGATCGCGACCCCACCGTCCTCGGGCCGGCGGGGCCCGTCCACCGGTGCGAGATCGGGGGCGGGCCGGTCCCCGGCGAGGTGCAGCGCCAGGGCTTCGATCGTCGGATGGTCGTAGAGGAGCGTGGGGGAGAGCGGCCGTCCCAGCCATTCTTCCATCTCGCCCGCGAGCCCGACCGCGCGCAGCGAACCCAGGCCGAAGCTCGCGAACGGCTTGCGGGGGTCGACCTCGTCGGGATGCACGCCCATCGGGCCGGCGAGCTTCGACGCCAGCCACGCCGCGACCTCGACCGAGGTCCGCGATCCGACCTCCACCGACGACCGGCCGACGGTCACCGCCCCGGACGTCCAGGAGGCGACCACGTCCAGCGTCCCGGCCAGGAACCCCTCGCGGGCGGCGTGGCGCTGGACCTTGCCGCTGGACGTCTTGGGCAAGGACATCGGCCTGAGCAAGCCGACGGCGTGCAGGTCCAGCTCGTGCTCGGCGGCCACCGCCTCGCGGATCGCGGCGAGGACCTCCTCGTGGTCCTTGCCCCGACGCTCGACCTCACCGACGACCACCAGCCGCTCCTCGCCCTCCACCTCGACCGAGAACGCCGCGACGGCCTCGGGCCGGAGCAAGGGGTGGCACCGGCCCATGGTCCACTCGACGTCCTGGGGGTAGATGTTCCGGCCCCGGACGATGATCAGGTCCTTGAGTCGGCCGGCGACGAACAGCTCGTCGCCCCGGAGGAATCCGAGGTCGCCGGTCCGGAGGAACGGGCCCCCGCCGGTCCCGGCCAGGGTCGCCCCGAACGTCTCGGCGGTCGCCCCCGGTCGCCCCCAGTAGCCCCGGGCGACGCTCGGTCCCGCCACCCAGATCTCGCCGACCCGCCCCTCGGGCAGCCGGGAGCCCGATCCGGGGTCGACGATCGCGAGGGCGTGGCCCGGCGAGGCCCGCCCCGAGCCGACCAGGCGGCGGACGTCTCGGTCGCCGGGCTCGGCCCCGATCACCTCGCCCCGGGCCAGCCCGGAGGCCCGGACTTCGACCACGACAGGGGCATCCGAGGGCGGATTGCCCGCCACGAGCAGGGTCGATTCGGCCAGACCGTAGCAGGGCAGGAACGCCTCGCGGCGGAACCCGCAGGGGGCGAACGCCTCGGCGAACCGGTCGATCGTGTCGGGGCGGATCGGCTCGGCGCCGTTGAAGGCGACCGACCACCGGCTCAGGTCGAGCGCGGCCTTCTGCTCGGCGGTGACCTTCCGGGCGCAGAGGTCGTAAGCGAAATTCGGACCGCCGCTGATCGTCCCGCCCGTCCGGGAAATCGCTTCGAGCCACCGGGATGGCCGTTGGAGGAAGGCGACGGGCGAGAGCAGGGTGCTCGACCCGCCGCAGAAGATCGTCTGGAGGATGCCGCCGATCAGGCCCATGTCGTGGTAGAGGGGGAGCCAGAACACCCCACGGGTGGCGGACGAGGCCCCGAAACATCGGCGGATCGCGGCCGAATTGGCCAGGAGGTTGCCATGGGTGAGCACCACCCCCTTGGAGGCCGCCGTCGAGCCGGAAGTGTACTGGAGGAAGGCGACCGAGTCCCGGTCCGCCCCCGGGTCGCGCCAGCCGTCAGCTTCGGCCCCCGGGACCGAGTCGGTGGCCAGCCGGGCCAGGCCGGCCAGCTCAGGGACGCCCTCGGCCCACCGGCCGGCGTCGACGAGCTGGGAGGACGACGTCAGGACCGCCCGGGGGGCACAGTCGGCCACGATCGCCCGGAGCCGGGGCATCGGCCGGTTGAGCCTCGGGGGGTACGCGGGGACGGCGACGACACCGGCGTACAGGCAGCCGAAGAATGCCGGGAGGAACTCCAGGCCCGGCGAGAAGAGCAGCAATGCCCGTTCGCCGGCCAGGCCCTCGGCCTGGAGGCGGGCGGCGATGGCCCTCGCCCGGGCATCCAGGTCGGCGAAGCTCAGGCGAACCTCCGCCGCCTCGCCGTCGGCGAGGAAGGCGAACGAGCCCCCGCCCTCCACGGGCCGGGACCGCGTCCGGAGGACATCGACAAAGCTTGTCGGTTCGGGGGGAAAGTCGGTGGGTGCGGAGCTCATAAGGGTCGGCCGAAAACCTCGGAGTTGGTGGACCGGGCCGGCGGGGGCGACACGTCAGCGGGCCGGATCCGCCGCATTCCGGAGGCTCATCGGCCTCATGTCGGTCCAGACCTCCTCGACGAACGCCAGGCACTCCTCCCTGGGGCCCGACTTCCCGGCTTCAGTCCATCCGGCGGGGGCGTCGCGATCGGCCGGCCAGATCGAGTACTGGCCTTCCGAGTTGACGACAACCTTGAAGATGGCCTCGGGGGCCGCCGTGAAATTCGACATGGGAGGGAGTTCCATGACCAGGGTCCGGGCGATCGGCCGGGAGGGGGAGGGAGCACGCGAAGGCCGGGGGCCATCGAGGCATGGCACGGGGGCGAGGGGGGTGGCGGCCGCGGGGTCACTCGCAGATCGGGGCTCAACAATGCGAGACGAGACGCCCCGGATCCCGGCCCTCAGACTCGATCAACACGGACTTCGCGAACTCCCGAAGATCGCCCGAATGTCCGCTCCGGATCGGGTCCGATCTCGATCGAAGGATGCCGCAGTTCCGAATGCGGCTGTCAATAATCGGCAAAATCCGACCAAAAGTGTTTTTCGAGTTCGTCTGGCTATCTTCGCTGTTCCGCAGGCCCTTCGTAAACTACCCCTTTTACGGCCTGAAGTCAAGGAAGTCTCTCGCTTTGGTCTCTCTTCCCGAATCCTCGACTCATTCGATCGTCCGGATCGACGGGGCCACGCAAGGTCCTCTATTCTGGAGGAGTTTGACGACCGGCAAAGTGTTCATGTGTATAGTAAGATCATTTACCAAACCGGATCATCCAGAGGTCTCAAGGGTGCGCAAAGGCCGGAAATCACACGATGCCAGGCATTCAACGGCGTTGAGACACCACACGGCTTCGGGGCCGTCGACGACGGGCAACAGGTCCTGGGATCGGGGACCGTCTACGAGGCTCCGGGGGCGACAACGCCGGTCCCGATGACCATCACGGCGGTGCACGACGACCTTTCCCGTCTCGTGCTCTCGACGAGCAACGGCGGCGCCTCGGCGGCGGGGTCGGTGCAGGTGAAGATCACCGACGACGGCGGCAGGGTGGTCGCGACCCTCGCGGCCCAGGCCAACCATCAGCGGAGCCTGGAAGTCCGGCTCGCGCCCGGCAATTACCGGGTCACCGTCTCGGCCGTCGCGGTCACCAGGACGGCCACGACGCCGGTCCCGCGGAAGTGGTCGCTCGCCGCCGAGGACCTCAGCGACCCGCTCAAGGTGGACAGCAGCCCCAGCACCGGCACGACCCCGACCAGGTGACCCGACGACCCGGCCTTGCGAACATTCACGCCCCCGGTCGACGCCCCGGCACCGGGACAGCCCCTCATGGACTGAATCCGCCACAATTCGGCAGCAATCCAACCCGCCGATCCTGAATCGGGCCTAGATAAATCTAGACGATTGACAGTTGCATCCACTCAGGAACGCAAGCAGCAAGGCCAGCAGTCAGGCCTTCCGCTCCATCGGACCCCGCGGAGCCCGGCCCGGGTTTCCCGGAGTATCGGCCTCCGGACAAGACGGACATCCAGCGAGCCCGGCCCCCCGAGATCAGGACACCATGATGAAGACGAGATCCCGCCGTCTGGCCTTCAAGGCGAGCATGGACCACCTGGAGGACCGCCGCGTCCTCAGCGCGTCGGCCCTGGGGAACGCCTGGCCCGACCCGACCCACCTCAGCCTCAGCTTCGCGCCCGACGGGACCGGCGACGCCGGCCAGTCCAGCGCCCTGTTCCAGACCATGAACACGGCCGGGACCACCTCGGCCTGGCAGGGGGCGATCGTCCGGGCCTACCAGACCTGGGCGGCCGGCGCCAACCTCAGCATCGGGGTCAAGGCCGACGGCGGCCAGCCCCTGGGGACCGCCGGCGCCACCGAGGGCGACTCGCGGTTCGGCGACATCCGGATCGGGGCGATCTCGCAGGCCCCCGGCGTGCTGGCCGTGACCCAGCCGTTCAGCTACACCGGCGGCACCTGGGCCGGCGACGTCAACTTCAACACCGCCGACGTCATCAGCCTGGACGGACGGGCCGGCAGCGTGGACCTCTACACCCTGGCGCTCCACGAGGCCGGCCACTCGCTGGGCCTGGCCGACAACGCCGACACCACCTCCGCCATGTACGACGGGTACAGCGGCCCGCGCACCGGGCTGGCCGCCTCCGACATCTCCGCCATCCAGTCCATCTACGGCGCCCGCCCGGCCGGCACCACGGGCAACGTCTCGCCGAGCAACCCGTCGTGGATCAGCCCGGCCCGTCCGGACCGGTCCGACTATAACGCGAGCGGGGTGCTGGTGTCCGACAGCATCGCGCCCGGCTCGAGCCAGCACAATTACGCCTTCGAGCCGAAATCCAGCGGGACCTACAGCATCGACGTGAAGACCGCCGGCTTCAGCTCGCTGCTCGCCAGGGTGACCGCCTATAGCGGCGAGGCATCCCAGTTCCTCGCCTCGGCCACGGCGACCGACCCCACCGGCGGCGACCTGGTGCTGACCCTGCCAAACCTCCAGGCCGGCAACTCTTACAAGTTCACCATCCAGGGCGCCACCTCCGACGTATTTGGGGTGGGCAATTACTCCGTCCGGGTCCTCCCGGCCGGGCTCTCGCCGACGACGGTCGCCACCGGCGACGTCACCGTCAACGGGTTCGTCAACCCCGACAACAACACCAACGACTCGGTTTATACCGCGAAATCCCTCGCCAGCATCCCGGGGACGACGGGCTACCAGCGGCTCGGCAGCCTGACCGCGACCGACCCGGCCGATTACTTCCGGTTCGCCGCGCCCGGCTCCGGGCCGAAGGTGTTGACGATCGTCGCCTCCGCCCTCGACTCGACCATGCTCAGCCCCTCGGTGACCGTCTACGATTCGTCCGGCAATCCGGTCGCGTCCCAGGTCATCCGGAATCAGGCCGGCTCGTACGTCGTCCAGGTCCCCGGGATCTCCTATTACGCGACCTATATCGTCGGGATCGCGGCCAACGACTCGCAGCCGGGCGGCACCACGGGCAACTATAGTGTGGCGGTCGCCTTCGCCTCCACCTCCGAGGCCGATGCCCAGGTCCAGCTCGGCGCCGGGAGGTTCGCGGCGACGACCTCGGGCTCGACGGTCTCCTGGGGCTCCGCCTCCGACCTGACCCTGACGACCGGCCTCAACGGGATCGTCCACCTGAACCTGGCGACCGACACCGGGGGCGTCAGCCAGGCCACATCCGTCGTGGTGACCATCAAGGATGCCGGGGGCAACGTCGTGAGGACGATGACCGCCAAGGCCAACCGTTCGCAGAGCCTGGAACTCTGGCTGGCCAGGGGGACTTTTACCATCTCGGTCGCCGCGGTCGGCTCGGGCTCGAGCTCGCCGGCCCCGATCAACTGGAGCCTCTCTTCGCGGCAACTCAGCGACCCGATGATGTCCTACGGTTATGTCTGCGTCACGAGCTCGACCACGACCTACCCGGTCGGCCAGACGGCCCCGCCGCCGCCGCCGCCGCTCCTGTAAGGCCCCGGGGCGCGCCTCCCGGGCCGATCGAGATCCGGGGCCACGGCCCCGGATCGCCGGGTCATCGGGGGATGCCGGGGCGCACCGGCGGGAGAAGCCGGGGACCGGCCGATGAATTATGCGGCGAGCGCCCCGGCCGACGGTTCGCGACCTAGGTTACAGGCAAAGCGACGCGCCCTCGACGGGCGGCCCTCTCTCCCGGCCCGTGATCATGACGACAGGCAGGTCGAGCGGGTCGGGGATCCGTCCGACGTGGCGGTTCGAACGTCAGCTTCCGACGAGCAACCATGGTCAACATCAACAATCAGGCCACCAGGCGGAACTCCGACCCCATCCCGATGGGCCGGCGTGACATGCGGATCGGCGAGGTCGCCGCTCCGGTCTACCTGGTCCTGATCCATGGCGGCCTGCCGGGCCGGATCATCCGGCTGGGCGCCGGCGAGAGCCTCCTGGGCCGGGCCGATGACAACACGGTGCCGATCTTCGACGTCGACATCTCCCGCTACCACGCCTCCTTCCGGACGACGGTGGCCGGCGAGGTCGACCTCCAGGACCTGGGCAGCACGAACGGGACCTTCCGCAACGGCGAGCGGCTGGTGGGCCCGGCCCCGGTCCGGGTCCACGACGGGGACCAGCTCCAGTTCGGCTCCTCGGTGATCTTCAAGTTCCTCAGGCCCACGCCGAGCGACGAGCGGCTCCTGAAGGTCCTCTTCGAGCGGGCCGCCTGCGACCCGCTGACCGGGCTGTTCAACCGGGCGTACTTCCTCGACCAGGTGATCTACCAGGCGATGCGGGGCGGCCGCGACGGCCACGGCCTGGCGGTCCTCCTGCTCGACATCGACCACTTCAAGCGGATCAACGACACCTATGGGCACGCCGCCGGCGACGAGGTCCTCCGGACGGTGTCCAATATCCTCCGGAGCTCGATCCGGGGCCAGGACCTGGTCGCCCGCTACGGCGGCGAGGAGTTCGTCCTGGCGGTGGTCGCGCCCGGCCCGCCCCAGGCCCGGAACGTCGCCGAACAGATCCGCGCCACCCTGGCCTCCCGGCCGATCCTGGTCGGCGACCGGGCGGTCAAGGTGACCGGCAGCATCGGGGTCGCCTTCTCCGAGCCCGGCCGATTCCGCGAGCCCGCCCGGATGATCCTGGCGGCCGACAAGGCCCTCTACCGGGCCAAGGAAGCCGGCCGCGACCGGGTGCTCCTCGAAGAAGGATCCTCGGAGTCTCCGCCATGCGGCACGACCCGAGGGCCGCGTGGGCCGAAGGCCGATGACAATCGGGAAGTCTTCCCCTGACCCGGGGCGATCATGGGGTCGTCTACCCCCCTTCCCGCGGGCCCAGGACAGGCGAATCGGTGCGGAATGGACCTGCCATCGACCGGACCCGGCGGGACGGCTCCGATGATCGCGAGGTCCCCGGAGGATCGATCGATGGAACCGGACACGACCGACGAGATCCGCGAGGCCGCGCCACCCCGGCCGAATCCGGCCGGACCGACGGGACCCCGGCCCGGCCCCTCGCCCTGGCTCATGGACACGCGGAAGGCCGAGCCCCGGCCCGCCGCGCCCGCCCCGGCGCCGGCCATCGACCAGGTCGCCCGATCCTACCTCGGGCTCTGCAACCGGGGCTCCGGCCCGCCCGACCGGGCGGCGCTCGACGGCTGGCGTGGCTCGATCTCCGGCGACCGCGGCGCGGCCGGTTTCCTCCGCGACCTCCACCTGGTCGACCCCTCCGAGGCGTCCCGGGTCGCCCGGGGCATGACCAGCCTGCCCGAACCGGGCCAGACCTTCCTGGGATTCCGCCTGATCGACGAGCTCGGCCGGGGCGCCTTCGGCCGCGTCTACCTGGCGCAGCAGGGCGACCTGGCCCACCGCCTCGTGGCGCTGAAGGTCTCGACCGAGCTCAAGGAGGAGTCGCAGACGCTGGCCCAGCTCCAGCACACGAACATCGTGCCGATCTTCTCGGTCCACCATGCCGAGCCGTTCCAGGCGGTCTGCATGCCCTACTTCGGGGTGACCACGCTCCGGGACGTCTGCGACGACCTGGAGCGGTCCGCCGTGACGCCGGCCTCGGGCCGGTCGCTGCTGAAGAACCTGAGCACCCGGCGATCCTCGCCGAAGGGCCCGAGCACCGGCCGGACCCCGGACCCCGAGATGGCCGCCACCGTCCCCTCGCCCGCCTCGGGGCGGGCCCGGGGCGCCGCCGCCCCGGACCTCCCGACGGCCCCGGGGCCCGGGCCGTCGGCCGGCGACGGGACCCCGGCCCGCCCGCTGTCCACCACGCTCCGGATGATCGGCGAGCTCCCCTTCGACGACGCGGTCCTCTGGATGGGCTCGCGGCTGGCCGACGGCCTGGCGCACGCCCACGATCGGGGGATCCTCCACCTCGACCTCAAGCCGGCCAACATCCTCCTGACCGACGACGGCCAGCCGATGCTCCTGGACTTCAACCTCTCGCACGACACCCGGGCCGCCTGCGGGGCGTCGGCCGCGTCGGTCGGCGGCACGCTCCCCTACATGTCGCCCGAGCACCTCGCCGCCTTCCGCACCGGGGAGGGCGAGGTCGACGCCCGGAGCGACCTCTATGCCCTGGGGATCATCCTCTATGAGCTCCTCTCCCGACGCCACCCCTTCCCGGCCCACGACGACTCGACGCCCGAGACGCTCGACCGGATGATCGCCGACCGGCAGGGGCCGCCGCCGAGGATCCGCCCCTGGAACGATCGGGTCTCGCCGGCCGCAGAGTCGATCATCCGCCACTGCCTGGAGCCCGAGCCCGGCCGCCGCTACCAGTCGGTCCGCGACCTCCACGAGGACCTGGAGAGGCACCTGGCCGACCTCCCCCTGAGGCACGCCCACGAGCCCTCGATCCGCGAGCGGGCCCGCAAGTTCCGCCGCCGGAATCCGAATCTGGGCACGATGGCCGGCATCGGGGTCGCCATCCTGGCCCTGGCCTCCACCACCATGGTGCTCGCCGCCCGGAGCCACCGGCTCGCCCAGCTCGAGGCCTCGAAGGCCGTCGACGCCTTCCGCGACGAATTCGCCGCCGCCCGATACGTCCTGAGCGTCGGGGCCGACGACCGGGCCGAGCGGGGGCGAGGCGCCCGGCTGGGCCGGAGGGCGCTGGGGCGATTCGGCGTGCTCGACGACCCGGCCTGGATCCAGGCGACGGCCGTCGCCCTCCTCCCGCCCGGGGACCGGGCACGGCTCCGCGGCGAGGTGGGTGAGGCGCTCTCGATCCTGGCCGAGGCCGCCGGACGCGACGCCTCGGAGCGCCCCGGGCCGGCCGATCGGGCCGACCGGGCCCGCGACGGCCTGATCCTCAGCGGCCTGGCGATGGCCTGCTTCGACGACGACAAGCCCCCCCGCTCGCTCCTCGGCCAGCGTGCCGGTCTGATGGGACTGGTCGGCCGCCAGGCCGAGGCCGACGGGCTCCTGGCCCGGGCCGAGCAGGCCCCCTTGAGGACGGCCCGCGATTTCCTCATGGCCTCCACCGATCGGGTCATCCGGGGGGAGATCGACCGGGCCCTCCCGCTCGCCGAGGAGGCCACCCGGCTCGACCCGTCGAACTTCTGGGCCTGGTTCACCCTGGGCGTCTGCCACGACCGACGGGAGCGGCCCGCGCAGGCCCTGGCCTGCTTCCAGACCTGCGTCGCCCTCCGGCCCGACGACCCCCACGCCTGGTTCAACCGGGGCGTCTGCCACCTCCGGGCCGGCCGGCCCGGCCCGGCCCTGGCCGACCTCGATCGGGCCGTCGAACTCAAGCCCGGCTGGCACGAGCCCTACCTGAACCGGGCCCTGGCCCGCCGCGACCTGGGCGACCCCCGGGGGGCCGCCGACGACCTGTCCCGGGCCCTCGAACGGGGCGCGACCGAGACCCGGGTCTACCTCCTCCGGTCCGAGGCCCTCGCCCGGGCCGGCGACGTCGAGGCGGCCCGGAAGGACCGCGAGGCCGGGCTGGCGAAGGTCCCCGCCGACGCCCCCGGCTGGATCGCCCGCGGCCAGGAGAAGATGGCCACCGATCCCGCCGGCGCCCTGGCCGATTTCGAGAAGGCGTCGGAACTCGAGCCCACGTCGCTCCGCGCCCTGCACATGCGGGCCCACCTCCTGGCCCTGGCGTTCCACCGGCTCGACGACGCCGCCGGCCTCCTGGACCGCGCCATCGCGCTCTATCCCGAGTATGTCCCCGCCCGGTCCTTCCGGGGCGTGATCCGGGCCATCCAGGGGCGCCGCGACGAGGCCATCCGGGACGCCGAGGAGGCCCGATGGCGCGACAACTCGCCGTCCAACCTCTACCAGCTCGCCGGGATCTACGCCACCACCTCCAGGCAGGTGCCCGAGGACCGCGCCGACGCCTACCAGTTGCTCCACGCCGCCCTCCGCCAGGGCTTCGGCTTCGACCTGATCGCCGACGACCGCGAGCTTGACCCGATCCGCGACCGTCCCGAATTTCGCCGCCTGGTGGAGTCGGCCCGGCTCGCCCGGGGCGGGCAGCCGCCGGCCAGACCCCGCCCCTGACCGGGCGGGCCCCCGGTCGCCGCGGCCGCTTTTACGGCCCCTGGAAAGAAATGTCCGATGGCAGATCCCATATTTCAAACTGCAAATGATCATGCCGAAATAATTTGAAATCTGAAATTGAGTGTTTATGATCGCGCATGAAAATTCCGGTATCCGCATAAGATCGCCGAATCGATCACATCCGTTCTCGCCGGATCGGATCGAGGACCCGGCCGGAGCCTTGGACTCCCCCCAAGCTCGGGAGGGCGAGGCTCCGGCCGGGCATCCTTCCGCTTGACCCATCGCCCATCTTCGATCCCGGATCGCCTTCAATCGCCCGCAAGGGTCACGCTCGACCGGCCTCCGGCGCCGGGAAAAGCCTCCCAGATGGCCAGCAACTCCTCCCGATCCGCGGCGAAGGACCCGAGCGTGTAGTCGTCCAGGACCTTGAGGAATGCCTGCTGGGCCCGCGCCAAGGCCCCCTGCAGCCCGCAGGCCCCGGCGATCGGGCAGGTGTTGGTCGTCGGGTCGAAGCACTCGACGAGGTGGAAGTGCGGCTCGGTCTGGCGGACCAGCCAGCCGACGTTGATCTCCGCCGGGCTCCGGGCCAGCCGGAGGCCGCCGCCCCGGCCCCGGGTCGACACGACCACGCCGAGCTCGGTCAGGCGCTGGACGACCTTGGCCAGATGATTGCGCGAGATCCCGTAGCTCCGGCTGATCCGGCCCACCGAGGATAGCTCGTCCGGGTGCGCGGCCAGGTAGAGGCCCACCCGCAGCGCGTAATCCGAGAACAGCGTCAGATGCAAGGTATCTCCCCATTCGATCCGCTCGACGCGGCCATTATAGGGCCAGGTCCTCGACGGATCCCAGCCGGGACGCTGAATAGTCCCTGGAGGGCCTGCTCCGGATCGGCAAGCGGGTGCCCCATCCCTGCCGGGCCGGCGCCTGCCAGTCGTGCCCGATCCGGGCCGTCGGATGGACCTCGACCGGGGGCAGCGTCGACTGTCGGGGGGAGGGTGCATGAAAACCCAGCAGGACCCCGGTTGATGTCGCCCTTCCGGCCAACCTGGACACGATCGGCCGCCCGACCGGGGCCCGCGAGTGGCTTTGTTCGGCGCGTCGCGAGTGGCTTCGTTCCGCAATGGAGATGGCTTCGATCGGCGTCGGGAGTGGCTTCGTCCCGCGATGGACTTGCCGGGGAGATCACGCCGGTCCCGACGCACCGTCGATGGATCCTCTTGCCCTCTCTCGGCTTGAGGGGGAGGGCTGGCGTCGTGGGTCCGGATCGGGCCCAAGTTCGGAGGCCGTTGGCGATGCGACGGCGCTTCACCCACAAGGGGAGAGGGAGGCAAAAGGAGGCCCCTCGTCCCGGGCTGGGGCGGGGCGTCACGATCCTCCCCACTGCGCGAGTGGCTCCGTTCGGCGCCGAAAGTGGCTTCCTTCGGCGCGGCCGGGATGGCCTGGTTCCGCGGGATGTCCGACGGGGGATGTCCGGCGCGGTTGATGGGGATCCGGTCATGGTCGGGGGCTTCGCAAGTTGTGGGGGCGATCGGCCCCGGTGGGGGATCGGCCGTCGTTCCCCTACATATTCACGGCGGGCGGGGAGGTATCAGCACACTTTTGCCCCCCCTTTGGTCGATCACGGCTGGAGGTCGTATTCGCGGATCTTGTCGAAGAGCTGGCGGCGGCTGATCCCGAGCCGTTCGGCGGTCTGGGTTCGGTTGCCTCCGCACGCGGACAGGGCCCGGCGGATCGCGCGTCGCTCGACCTCGGCCAGGAGCGCCCGCAGGGGCAAGGTCCCGGCGGGTTCGCCGGCGGGCGGGGCCATCGGGTCGGGCTCGGCTTCGGGGTCGGCGTCGAGGTGTTCGGGGAGGATGGCCCGGCCCCGCGAGGCGATCGCCGCGCGGGCCAGGGCATTTTCGAGCTGCCGGACGTTGCCCGGCCAGGGCCGGTCGCAGATCGCCGCGAGGGCCTCGGGGGAGATCGAGAGTTCGCCCCAGCCGTGCCGACGCTCCGCCCGGCGGAGGATGGCATCGGCCAGGGGCGGGATATCCTCGGGGCGGTCCCGGAGGGGGGGGATGACGATCCGAGCGACGTTGAGGCGGTAATACAGGTCCTCGCGGAACCGGCCGGCCGCGACCTCCCGGGGGAGGTCGCGATGGGTCGCGGAGATGACCCGGGCGTCGGATCGGAGCGTCTCGGTCCCGCCCACGCGCTCGAACTCGCGCCGCTGGAGGACGCGGAGGATCTTGGCCTGGGCGGAGACGGGCAGCTCGCCCACCTCGTCGAGGAAGATCGTGCCGCCCTCGGCGCGTTCGAACCGGCCGGGCCGCTGGCGGTCGGCCCCGGTGAAGGCCCCGCGCTCGTGGCCGAACAGCTCGCTCTCGATCAGGCCCTCGGGCAGCGCGCCGCAGTTGACCCGGATGAACGGGCCGGCGGATCGGGCCGAGTGGCGATGCAGGGCGGCGGCGACCAGCTCCTTGCCGGTCCCGCTCTCGCCGACGATCAGGACCGAGGCGTCGGTGGCGCTGGCCAGGCCGATCGCCTTGAAGACCGCGCGCATCGCGGCGCCCCGGCCGATCAGCTCGGGCTCGGCGTCGTCGGGGGCGTCGTCCGACCCGGCCGGGACCCCGCCCGCGCGGGCCCGGAGCGCCCGGACCTCGAAGGCGAGGGCGCGCTGGCGGAGGGCCCGCCTCAGGGTGAGCAGGACCTCGTCGAGGTCGAAGGGCTTGGTCAGGTAGTCGTAGGCCCCCCGGCGCATCGCCTCGATCGCGGCGGCCGAGCCGCCGAAGGCGGTGACCACGATCACCGGGAGGTCGGCCAGCGCCGGGCCGAGTTCGGCGAGCACCGCCAGGCCGTCGCGGCCGGGCATCTTGAGGTCCAGGAGCACGGCGTCGGGCGCCCTGGCGCGGATGCAGGCCAGGGCCTCCTCGCCGTCGGCCGCCTCCAGGGGGAGGTAGCCCTCGGCCTGGAGGAGCCGGGCGAGGTTCCGGCGGATCGTCCGGTCGTCGTCGGCGACGAGGACCGTGGCGGCGGGGTCGATCATCGGGCCTTTCCCTTGCTCGGGGCCGGGAGGGTGAGCGTGAACACGGCGCCCGGCCCGTCGGCCCGGTTGGCGGCGCGGAGGTCGCCGCCGTGGGCCAGGGCGATCTCGCGGGCGATCGCCAGGCCCAGCCCCGTCCCCCCGGCCCTGGTGGTGTAGAACGGCTCGAACAGGTGCAGGAGTGCCTCCGGGTCGAGGCCGGGGCCGGTGTCGGCCACGATCACCTCGGCCGATCGCCGGGCCGGGTCGAGTCGGGTGGAGAGTCGGAGGACCCCGCCGGCCGGCATGGCGTGGATCGCGTTGTTGGTCAGGTTCCGGAAGACCTGGACCAGGGCCGGAGGGGCCATGGCGACCGGGGGGATCGCCGGGTCCAGTTCCAGGTCGACGCGGACCCCCTGCGACCCGGCCGGGCCCCGGGCCAGGCGGGCGGCCTCGGCCACCACGCCGTTCAGGTCGCCGGCGACGAGGTCCTGGGCGTCGGCCCGGGAGAAGTGGAGCAGCCGGGCCACGATCCCGTCCAGGCGGTCGACCTCGGAGAGCAGGTCCTCGAACGACTCGGCGTCGGGCCCGATCCCGCGCTGCCAGAGCTGGACGGTGGACCGGATCCCGGCCAGGGGATTGCGGACCTCGTGCGCCACCCCGGCGAGCATCTTGCCCAGGGCCGCCAGCCGCTCCGACCGGCGAAGCTCGACCTGGAGCCGGCCGCGCTCGATCGCCTGCCGGCCCACGGTCCGCGACAGGCCGATCGTCAGGCCCAGGGCCAGGGCGATCCCGCCCAGGGCCAGCCCGGCCGAGGTCCGGTAGCCCCGGAGCGACCGGTCGAGGAACAGCGGGTCGACCAGCCGGGTCATGGTCCAGGTGGCGGCCACCGCCCGGCCGTCCACCACGACGGGCGCCGTCCGGATCGCCACGGTGCTCGGATGCACCACCTCGACGACCATCAGCTCGCGGTCCAGGCGGATCGCGGCGTCGGCCTGGATCTCGATCAGCTCGGCCTCGCGCGGGGGCGGGCCGTTCGGGCCCCGCCGGTCGCGCCTCTTCTTCGCCTCGGGCCGGGCCGGCTCGGTCGGGAACGCGGCCCCGAGGAACTTCTTGTGGTCGCGGAGGAAGTAGCCGCCCTCGACCCCGTCGATCGGCCCGAGCACGAGGGCGGACTCCGCCCCGAGCCGGCGGTCGAGGTCGTCCCACTCGCCCCGATCCATCGCGTAGAACTCGCCAGGGGCGGCCGCCAGCAGGACCCGGCCCCGATCCGCCAGGGCGGCCCCGGCCCGGGCCAGGTCGGTCCCGGCCGAGGCCCGGCGCCGCTCGCGGGCCACCACCGACGCGCTGGTCGACCACAAGGTCGCCAGCGCGGCGACGAACAGCCCGACGACCGCCCCGACCTGCACCTTCATCGGAACTCGCATCGGCTCCCGCCCCCCGCCCCGGCCGCCCGATCCCATCATACACGAGCAACCGCCGGGCCGTGCCCCGGGGTCGGGCGTTTCGATCGGCCCGATCGGAGGCCAATCCCACGCCCCTGGTCCCCTCACCCTCAAGGGGAAAGGGAGCTGGATTCGAATGGACCGGTCCTTTCGGGTCGTCCGCGACGTCGGGTGGGCGGGAAGGCCCCGGCGGGCCGGGGGGATTCCGCCCAACCGGCGCGGGAAATCGGCGAAAAGCCGTGGTTTTCCCGCGTTTTTCACCCCGGCACGATCCGTGCGATGGACCCATCCCGACGCGGCGAGATCCGCCGCATCGACGGACACCGATCTTCGAATGGGGGACGACCATGACCATGACGCTCTTGAAGATCATCGCCCTCGGGACGTCGAGCCTGATGGGCCTGGCGCTCTCCGCCGCGGTGCCGCCCGGCCCGCCGGACGGACCGCCCCCGCCCCACAAGGCGAAGAAGAAGGATGGCCCGGGCCAGGGGGGCGACCTGAGCAAGGCGTACAACCTGCTCCGCCGCCTCCGGGCCGACGGCCGGACCGCCGGCCGGCCCGAGGAGCGGCTCAGGGACTGGACCGACCGCGCCAGCAAGCTTTATCGCGACGCCGTCCGGGCGTCCGAGGGGGGCGAGGAGAGGCGGGCCCGGGAGCTCGGGGCCGCGGCGCATGACCTGGCCCGGGCCGTGGACCACGCCCGGAACGCCGCGACGTCCGACCTCGACGACGATCTCCCCCCGCCCCCCGAGGCCGGCGGCCCCGAGGGCGAGGGCGAGGGCGAGGGCGAGCGGACCCTCCGCGACCTGAGGCACGCTCGGGACCGGATCGCCGGCCTCCGCGAGGCCGACGGCGTCGACGCGAAGTTCTATCGCGACGCCTCGAAAGACCTTTACAACGCCGCCCGACGCGACGCCGAGGCCGGCCGGAGCGATCGGGCTGGCGAGCTGGCCCGGGCCGCCGAGGCGCTGACCCACGTCCCCGAGCACATCGCCCGGGCCGCCGACGATCGCCCCGAGCCCAAGGCCAAGCGCGACCGGCCCGAGCCCCCCAAGGGCAAGCGCGACCGGCCCGAGCCCGGCGGCCGGATCCCGCCGCCGATCGATTGACCGGGTGCCTGGAACAATCCCCTCATCCCCCGTCCGGACCATCCGGGCCGGGGGCCCTCCCCCGACAGGATCGCCCCCCAATGGACCTGCGTAACCGGATCGGCCTCTACGGATCGTACTTCCTGGGGATGGCGGGGATCGGCTTCACGCTGCCGTACCTGCCGCTCTTCCTCGGCCAGGAAGGGCTCTCGGACCGGGCGATCGGGATCATCTCGACGCTCGCCGCCCTGACCGGGCTGGCCCAGTTCCCGGTCGGACTCTGGTCGGATCGGATCGGCTGGCGCAAGCCGTTCCTGGTCGTCTCGCTGGCGGCGGTGGCCGCCTCGACGTGGTTCCTGCGCGACGCCCACGGGCTCGTCTGGATCGGGCTCCTCGTCGTCCTGTTCGCCGAGAACGGGATCGGCCGGGCGGTCGTGGAGAGCCTGGCCGGGGCCGAGGCGGCGGCCCTCGCCCCCGAGGGCCAGGTGGGCGCCGCCCTGGGAGCCCTCCGGTTCTGGAAGCCGATCGGGATCGTCCTGATGACCCTGGCCGGGAGCTGGTACGCCGCGCGGCACGGGGGCGTCCGGGCGATCCTCCTGCCCCTGTTCGTCGTCCAGTGCCTGGCGGTCGCCGTCTCCCTGCTGATCCACGAGGCGGGCGATCGGGGCAAGCCGGCCCGGGGCGGACTCGACGACGAATTCGGCGACCCGGTGCCCGAGAAGCCGCGCGGGGGATGGCTCCCGAGAGACCCGGGACTCTGGGCGTTCGCGGCGGCGATGGTGCTCTACCACGCGGCCAACGCCCCGGGCGGGGTGTATCTCGGCCTCTATCTCCGGCGCGGCCTGGACGCCCCCGAGCAGATGCTGGCTTATGCGTTCGCGGTGAGCATGGTGGCCTGGATGCTCGTCGTCTGGCCGGCGGGATGGCTCGCCGACCGGTGGGGGCGCAAGCCCTTGCTGGTGATCGGCTGGACGGTCATGGCCGTCCGGCTGGCGCTGGTGGCGGTCCTGCCGGGCCCCGGCCTGATCGTGGCCAATCAGGCGCTCGACGGCCTGGGCAACGGCCTGTTCGCCGTCCTGGCGGCGGCGTGGGTCACCGACCGCCTGGCCGACCCCCGGCGATCGGGCGAGGCGCAGGTGATCGTCGGGTCGTGCCTGGTGCTCGGCTCGGCGATCGGGCCGGCGGTGGCCGGGTTCGTCGTCGGGCCGATCGGCTACCGGGGCCTGTTCTGGGGCCTGGCCGGCGTCGGCGCCGTGGCGACGGCCATCGTCGTGGCGCTGGTCCCGGAGACGTTGAAGAAGCACGACGAGATCCTCGGAGGCGGGATGGTCGCCCCGATGCCCACGACGTCCGACCTCTCGACGCCCGCCTGAACCGACACCCCCCGGATCCATCGACCATGACCACGCATCTCCCCTCGATCCCCCTGGTCTCGACCATCTTCGGCCTGACTTACCTGGCGCTGGCCGTCGGCAAGGTCCCCGGCCTCCGGATCGACCGATCGGGGATCGCCCTGGTCGGCGCCGCGGCGATGCTCGGCTTCGGGGTCCTCGACCTCCACGACGCGGCCAAGGCGGTCGACTACGAGACCCTGATCCTCCTGTTCGGGATGATGGTGGTCGTGGCCTACCTCCGCCTGTCCGGCTTCTTCGCCCTGACGACCGAGCGGATCGCCGCGCGGTTCGCCTCGCCCCGGGCGCTCCTGGCGGTGACCGTCGGGGTGTCGGGCGTCCTCTCGGCGTTCCTGGTCAACGACGTGGTCTGCGTGGCCCTGACGCCGCTGGTCCTCGACCTGACCCGTCGGCTGAGGCGCCCGCCGATCCCGTACCTGGTCGGCCTGGCGACGGCGTCCAACGTCGGGTCGGTCGCCACGATCACGGGGAACCCGCAGAACATCATCATCGGCTCGCTCTCGGACATCCCCTACCTCCGGTTCGCCGCGAGGCTATCCCCGGTGGCGGCGATCGGGCTGGTCCTGACCTTCGTGGTCGTGTCGGTCGTCTATCGAGGCCAGCTCGGCGAGTCGGACGGGAAGCCGGCCGAGGATCCGCCGGCCCCCCGGGTCCATCGAGGGCTCCTGTTCAAGAGCGTCGGGGTGACCCTGGCGACGGTGGCCCTGTTCTTCGCGGGGGCCCCGATCGCCCTGGTGGCCCTGGGCGCGGCGGGCGTCCTGCTGCTCGACCGGGTCCGGCCCGAGAAGGTCTACGGTTCGGTCGACTGGCCGCTCCTGGTGATGTTCGCCGGCCTGTTCGTGGTAGTACACGCCTTCGAGGTGACGGTGGTGCATACCTGGGGGATCGAGGGCTGGCACGCGCTCCTGGATTCGCCGGTGGTGATGGTCAGCGGGCTGTCGGTGGTCCTGTCCAACCTGGTCTCGAACGTGCCGGCGGTCCTCCTGTTCAAGCCCCTGATGGCGGCGATAGCCGAGGCCCACCGTGAGCAGGCGTGGCTGGCGCTGGCGATGTCGAGCACCCTGGCCGGCAACCTGACGGTCCTGGGATCGGTGGCCAACCTGATCGTGGTCGAGAGTGCCCGACGATCGGGGACCACGCTCGGCTTCTTCGAGTACCTCAAGGTCGGCGTCCCGCTGACGATCCTGACGACGCTGGTCGGCGTCGCCTGGCTGGCCCTGACCCATTATTGAAGGAAGGATCGAGGCCCCCGATGGGAGACGAGACGCGGCGACCGGGCAGGGGGAGCCTCCGGGCCCTCGACGCCCTGAACCTGGTCCTGGCCGACGTCCGGGACGGCCTGGGCCCTTACCTGGCGATCTACCTGGCCACGAAGCATTGGGACCCGGCGCGGATCGGGATCGCGATGTCGGCGATGGGGGTGGCCACGGTCCTGGCGCAGACGCCGGCCGGGGCGGTGATCGACCGGACCCGTCGGAAGCGGTCGTGGATGGTGGCCGCCGCCGCGATGGTCGCGATCGGGGCGATCGTCATGGTCCGGGTCCCGACGCTCCCGGCGATCCTCGGGGCCCAGGCGACGATCGGGACCGCCTCGGCGATCTTCGCGCCGGCGATCGCCGCGGTGAGCCTGGGCCTGGTCGGTCACGCCCGGTTGGCCCGCCGGACCGGCCGGAATGAGGCGTTCAACCACGCCGGGAACGTCATCGCCGCGATCCTGGCGGGGCTAATCGGCGATTACATCGCCTATGAGGGGATCTTCTACCTGCTTGCCGGGATGTGCGGATTGTCGATCGTCGCCGCCTTGATGATCCGCCGCGACGACATCGACGACGACCTCGCCCGGGGCGCCGGCGAGTCGAAGCCGGGCGGGGCCGTCGACTCGATGCACGACCGCGAGATCGACCCCGCGCCGAAGGACCCTCGGATCGCCGGGCTCGGAGAGCTGTTGCGGGATCGGCGGATCGCGACCTTCGCCGGGTCGATCGTCCTGTTCCACTTCGCCAACGCGGCGATGCTCCCGCTGGTCGGCCAGAAGATGACGGCCGGGATGGCCGGCGGCGTGGCCGGTTACATGTCGGCCTGCATCGTCGCGGCGCAGATCGTGATGGTGCCGGTGGCCCTGGTCGCCAGTCGGCTGGCGGAGTCGTGGGGGCGGCGGCCGACCTTCCTGGTCGGGTTCGCCGTCCTGCCGATCCGGGGCCTGCTCTACACGATGACGGACGACCCCCGGCTCCTGGTCGCCGTGCAGCTCCTCGACGGGATCGGCGCGGGGATCTTCGGCGTGGTCGGCGTCCTGGTGATCGCCGACCTGACCCGGGGGACCGGGCGGTTCAACCTGATGCAGGGGGCGCTGGCCACGGCGACCGGCCTCGGGGCCTCGGCCAGCCTGTTCCTGACCGGCGAGATCGTCTCGCACGCCGGCTTCAACGCCGGCTTCCTGGCCCTCTCGGCCATCGCCGCCGTGGCGCTCGCGTTCTACGGCCTGGCCATGCCCGAAACCCGACCCGGCGCCGCCGGGCCGATCGCCCCGGAACTTACAACCGCGAGGGCCTGATGGACAACCACGACCCCGTCACCTTCGTCGTCCCCGGCGACCTCCACCTGACCGGGCCCGGCCTCCACAACCACCGCGCCGCGCTCCGAGTGGTGGACGAGGTCAACGACCTGATCCGGCCCGACTTCGTCCAGTTCATCGGCGACAACGTCCAGGACGCGACCGAGGACCAGTTCCGCCTCTTCGACGACCTCCGGGCCCGGCTCCGGGTCCCCCATCGGGCCCTCGTCGGCGACCACGACGTCAAGGGCGATCCCGATGCCGGGCGGTTCCGCTCGCACCTGGGCGATACCCACGGCTCGACCTCCATTCGCGGCTTCCGATTCCTCCGGCTCGACACCCAGCAGGCCCGGCCGGTCGGCCTCTCGCCCGAGCAGGTCCGATGGTTCACCGGCGAGGTCGACGCGGCGCCCGGTGCGGGCGAGCGCGTGGTGATCTTCCAGCACAACTATCCCTATCAGATCTGGGAGGACTTCGCGGGGCCCGGAATCGACGACTGGCGCGCGATCGTCCAGACCCGCCGGATCGTGGCGATCCTCTGCGGCCACACCCACTACTGGCAGGTGGCCAACGACGGCCGGAATGCGGTGGTCGCCGTCCGATCGATCGGCGATCCCGAGGGCGGCCCGCCGGGCTACGCCCTCGGCTTCCTCCACGGCGAGGACCTGGCCGTCGCGTACCGATCGGCGGACGACGGAGGCCCGGCGGTCCTGGTGACACACCTGCGCGACGTCCTGCTGGCGACCGGGCCGGCGCATGTCGTCTCCGGCCCCGACCGGGTCCGGGTCAGGACGTGGTCGACGGGCCTGGTGGCCGAGGTCCGGGGGAGGCTCGATCGGGGCGGGTGGTTCCCCCTCGAAGCGTCCGGCCCCGGCGACTGGACGGCGCCCCTGCCGGGCGACCGGCTCGCCAGAGGGGAGCACACATTCGAGGCCGAGGCCATCGAGGGGGGAGGCCGGCGGGGCGGCCAGGCGACCCGATTCCTGGTCGACCCGACCGGCCGGTTCACGGCCGTCCCGGCCGCCCGCCCCGCGGTCGACCGGACGGGATTCTGCTGACCCCGACGCCGATCCTCCCCCGCCCGCCCGTCAGGCCCCGCCGTCGTTCCACCCGGCCCCCCTCGGGGCCCACGCGACCCATCCGGCCGGGCAATCCTCGACCGCCTCGACGACGCCGAGGATCGCCAACCGGAGCACGAAGCTGGGGCAGGGGTCGAGGAACCGGATCCGGACCCGGTGCCGCTTCGGGGCGATCGGCTCGACGCCGAGGATCTCGGCCTCCACCCAGGGCGTCCCCTCGCCATCGACCAGACGGAGGCGGGCCCGGGCCGTCGTCGGCGGGGCGGCGACGGCGACCAGGCCCGCGCCGGCCCGGCTGATGTCGCGGAGTCGGCCCCGGACCGTCCGCCATTCCGAGCCCTCGGCCCACGAGAGCTGGACCATCGCCGAGGAGCGGCGGCGGCGGTTGGTCCGGGACGCCTCGCCGTCGGGACGTGCCGGCGCGGTGAGGAATTCAAGGATCCGATTCGGTTGATCTCTCATGATGTCATGGTCCTCCGAATGGTCGGGATATCGAATCGTGCGACGACTCGCGTCCGGCCCGGGTTCGCGTCGCTGCTCGCCCGATCCGGGTGGGAGCATGGATGCCCGGTATTGAAAGCGTAGGCCGCAATTCGAGGGTCGGTCGATCCGATGAGAAATCCCGGGTCGGATGTCCCCCGAGGCGAACAATCGCCCCCAGGCGGGGACCGGACGATGTCCCTTGAGGACTTCCAACGGACCTTTTGCCACGACCCGGTCTGCTCGGGTTGCCGGTCGGCCCGCGCCGTCGCCTCCACCCGGGACGCGGGCGGGGCGAGCGCGGGTCGCTCGCCCCGGCGGCCGGGATGACAAGACCGCCGATCTCAGCCCCGGTCATCTCCGGGGCCGAGATCGGCATCGATGGGCCGGGATCCGGGCGCGGCGGCGGGCGACGGGGTCAGATCGTCGTCAGGGCTGCCGATCGCGCGGATGGGTCGGGGACCGCTCCGGGTCCCGGCCGGGTCAGGCGAGGATCTTCCGGACGACGTGGCCGTGGACGTCGGTCAGGCGGAAGTCGCGGCCCTGGAATTTATAGGTCAGCCGCTTGTGGTCGACGCCCAGGAGGTGGAGCATCGTGGCGTGGAGGTCGTGGACGGGGACGACGTCCTCGACGGCGGAATATCCCAGCTCGTCGGTCGCGCCGTGCGAGATCCCGCCCTTGATCCCTCCGCCGGCCATCCACATGGAGAATCCCTTGATGTGGTGGTCGCGGCCGTCCCCCTGGGCCATGGGGGTCCGGCCGAACTCGCCGCCCCAGATCACCAGGGTGTCGTCGAGCATCCCGCGCCGCTTGAGGTCGACGATCAGGGCCGCCGAGGCGCGGTCGACCTCCTCGGCCTTGAGCTTGATCTCGCCCTTGACGTTGCCGTGGTGGTCCCAGTCGCGGTGATAGAGCTGGATGAACCGGACCCCGCGCTCGGCCAGGCGTCGGGCCAGCAGGCAGTTGGCCGCGAACGAGCCGTCGGCGCCCCGGGTCCCGTAGAGGTCCAGCACTTCCTTGGGCTCGCCCGAGACGTCCATCAGGCCGGGGACGCTGGCCTGCATCCGGAAGGCCATCTCGTACTGGCCGATCCGGGTGGCGATCTCCGGGTCGTCGACCGCCTCCTCGCGCGCCCGGTTCAGCTCGCGGACGGCGTCGATCACGTCGCGCTGCTGGTCGGGGCCGACTCCTTCGGGGCTCCCCAGGTAGAGGACCGGGTCGCCCTTGCCCCGGAGGTGGACCCCCTGGAACCGGCTGGGGAGGAGCCCGCTGTGCCACTGCCGCGAGGCGATCGGCTGGTTCTGCCCGCCCCGGCCGTTGGAGGTCAGGACGACGAACCCGGGGAGGTCGTCGCACTCGCTCCCCAGGCCGTAGGTGACCCACGAGCCCATGCTCGGCCGGCCCGAGATGGTCGTCCCGGTGTTCATGAACGTGTGGGCCGGGTCGTGGTTGATCGCCTCGGTCACCATCGACCGGACGATGCAGATCTCGTCGGCGATGCCCCCGATCTGCGGGAACAGCTCGCAGATCTCCTGCCCCGAGGCGCCGAACTTCCGGAAGGGGTGCTGGGGGGCGAAGCACTTCAGCGCCTGCCCCTGGAGCTGCGCGATCGGCATCCCGGCCGTGAACGAGCCCGGCATCGGCTTGCCGTGCATCTCGGCCAGCTTCGGCTTGGGGTCGAGCGTCTCCAGGTGCGACGGCCCGCCGGCCATGCTCAGGAAGATGACCCGTTTGGCCCGGGGCGGCACGTGGGGGGGCGAGACCACCCCCCGCCATCGGTCGGCCCCTCCCGCGCCCGGGGCCGACCCCGGCCGGATCAGCGAGGCCAGGGCCATGGCGCCCAGGCCCCGGGCCGACTGGCCCAGGAACGTCCGGCGCTGGAGCAGGCGATGGTCGGATTGTCGGTCCATGGCGCGGGCCTCTGGTGGAGACGGGGCGGGATCGGTGCTGACGAAGGTCGCCCCTCCGGGGCTGAAGGGCCATCCCGGTAAGCCAATGCGAGCCGATCGATCTCCGGATCGGGCCTCAATCCCGGGTGATCGTCTCGTGGAGGTTCAGGACGACGCGGGCCACGGACGTCCAGGCCGCCAGCTCGGGCGTGTCGAGGTCGGCGGGCGGGGGGGACTGGCCGACGGCCACCAGCTTCCGGGCGGCGTCCGGCTCGCGGCGGTAGTGGTCGGCGTGCTTGTCGACCAGGCCGATCAGCACGGCGATTTCCCGGTCCGACGGCGGCCGGGCGGTCGCCGCCTCGAAGGCCCAGGCGGCCCGGTCGCGGGGGGCGGTGCCGCCCTCGCGGAGGATCCTCGCGGCGAAGGCGCGGGCGGCCTCGACGTAGGTCGGGTCGTTCAGGAGCACGAGGGCCTGCTGGGGGATGTTCGACCGGCTCCGCTCGGCGGTGCATTCCTCGCGGGTCGTCGCGTCGAACGCCTGGAGGCTCGGGTGCAGGAACGACCGCTGCCAGTGGGTGTAGAGGCCCCGGCGATACTGCTCCCGGCCCGGGGACGCCTGCCAGGTCCGGGTCGGGAAGTTGAGGGCGTCCCAGTAGCCGGCCGGCTGGTACGGCCTGACGCTCGGCCCGCCGACCTCCGTCGTCAGGAGGCCGGACACGGCCAGGGCGTTATCCCGGACGGCCTCCGCGTCGAGCCGGAACCGCGACTGGCGGGCGTAGAGCCGGTTAAACGGGTCGCGATCCTTCAGGGCGGGCGGCGTGAGCGACGATTGCCGATACGTCGCGGAGGTCACCATCAGGCGGACGATCCGCTTGACGTCCCAGCCGCCGTCCATGAACTCCACGGCCAGCCAGTCGAGCAGCTCGGGGTGGGTCGGCCACTCGCCCTGCGAGCCGAGGTCTTCCAGGCTCCGCGCGATCCCCTGGCCGAAATAGAGCTTCCAGAGCCGGTTGACCGCGACCCGGGCCGTGAGCGGGTTCTCGCGCGAGGCGATCCACCGGGCCAGGTCGAGCCGGGTCGGCCTCCGGCCGGGCGCCTCGATCCGGCCGAGCGACTTCGGGACGGTCGGCTCGACGACCTCGCCCGACTCGTCCTGCCAGTTCCCCCGGTGCAGGATCCGCGTCGCCCGGGGGTCGACGGCCGTCGTGACCAGCGTCCGGGGGATCTTTGCGACCAGGTCGGCCTTGCGGCGTTCCTGCCCGGCCAGCTCCTCCCGGGCGGCCCGGAGCCGGGGAGTCGGGGCGACCTCCCGGAAGTGGGCGGCCACGGCCTTCTTCCCCGACTCGTCGCGCTTCTCCGGGGCCAGGGCCAGGGCCCGCGCGACGTCCGGGGGGACCCACCGGTCGACGGGGTCCGGGACGGAGGTGGCCGAGAGCCGGAATTTGCCGAGCTGATGCCGGGGCGACTTCGAGCGGAATTCGAGGGCGAAGGTGAGCGTGACCCCCTCGACGTTGTCGAGGACAGCGATCGGCGATTCCAGCTCGAAGACGGCCTCGTGCGGCTTGCCCGTCGCTGGCTTGACGGCCCATCCGGTGTCGTCCCGGCCGTCGATGGCCAGGGCGACCGCGTGCCCCTCCTGCGAGAAGTCCGCGACCGCCCGACGGAGCTTGAGGGGTTCGGGACGCGCCTCGGGGTCCGGTGCCGGGGCCGAGACCTGGAACCCGGTCAGGACGAAATTCCCCCTGGCCTCGGTGCCCGGCCCGCGCCCGGGGAGCCCGTCGTCGTCGAGGGCTTCCAGGCGGAAGGCCGTGACCCGCCCGAGGTCGACCCGGGCCGTCACGGTGTAGGTCTCGGTCGCGGCGACCTTGCCGTCCGACTTCAGGATGGCCCCCGGCTCGACCCGGAGCGACGACTCGCCGGCCACGGTCGCCGACGCCGGGTCCAGGGTCGACCAGGCCATCTCGCCGGCGTGCCGGCTCTCCCATCCCGGCTGCCCGACGGATTGCTCGGCGTCGGCGGCGTCGAGCCCGGCCTTCTCCCCGGCGATGGCCTCGTCGAGCCTCGCCAGATCGGCGGCCTGCGCGGGGTCGGGGACGATCATCCCGGGCTCCCGGCGGCCGACTCCGGGCTCCTGGACGTCGGCGAAGAAGGCGGCGAACCCGTAGAACTCGCGGGCGGTGAAGGGGTCGAACTTGTGGTCGTGGCACTGGCAGCAGCCCATCGTCGCCCCGAGCCAGACCGTGGAGACGTTCCGGACCCGGTCGGCGGCGTACTTCGCCTCATACTCCTTCGCCTGGGCCCCGCCCTCCTCGGTCGTCTGGAGGAGCCGGTTGTAGCCCGAGGCCACCTTCTGCTCGACAGTCGCCCCCGGCAGGAGGTCGCCGGCGATCTGGTCGACGGTGAAGCGGTCGAAAGGTTTGTTGTCGTTGAAGGCCCGGATCACGTGGTCGCGATAGGGGTAGATGTTCCTCGGGTTGTCGCTGTGGTAGCCGATCGTGTCCGCGAACCGGACCAGGTCGAGCCAGTATTCGGCCATCCGCTCGCCGTATCGGGGCGAGGCCAGGAGGCGGTCAACCTGCCGCTCGTAGGCGTCCGGGGCCCCGTCGGCGCGGAAGGCGGCGACCTCCTCGCGGGTCGGCGGCAGGCCGGTAAGGTCGATCGAGAGCCGGCGCAGGAGCGTCGCGCGGTCCGCCTCCGGCGACGGCCCCAGCCCGGCCTCGCGGAGCCTCGCCAGGATCAGGCGGTCGACCGGGTTCTTCGCGAATCCCGCCCCGTCCGATGCCGGGACCTCGGGCCTCGCGGGCGGGAGGAACGACCAGTGCCCCTGATACTCCGCCCCCTGCTCGATCCACGCCTTGAGGGTCGCGACCTGCCCCTCGGTCAGCGACTTGCCCGACTTGCGGGACGGCATCCGCTCCTCGGGGTCGTCGGAGACGATCCGCCGGAACAGCTCGCTCGCGCCCGGATTCCCCGGCGCCACGATCCGATCGTCGGCGTCGTCGCCCGAGAGGAGCCCTTCCCGGGTGTCGAGCCGGAGGTCGGCCTCCCGATGTCCCTTGTCGGGGCCGTGGCACTGGAAGCAGTTCTCGGACAGGATCGGCCGGACGTCCCGGTTGAATTCGACCCGCCGCGGCCCGACGGGCCCCGCCCCGGGGGCGGCACCCGCCATCATCGCCCAGGCCAGGGCGAATCGGGCGTGAAACCAGGACCTCCGACTTTTCATGGTCGAGTCTCCGGGGTGCGGTCGGCCTGTCCGGCGGCGGGCATGGCGGAGGAGGGATGGATCGGGCGGGTTGACGTCGCGGTCGATGGATCGGTCGGACCGCCATCGGGTCGGCCGCCGCGCCCCGGGGTCGGGGCGCGGCGGCTTGAGGAGCCCGGCCAGTGTCATTCCTGGTCGGCTGCTTCTTCCTCGTCATCTCCGGGCGGGGCCGGCTCGGGTGCCGCTTCCCCTCCGAGGCTGAACAGCGGGGCGTTGCCGCCGAGGCCGCCCTTGAGCCCGGCGGGCTCGGCGCGGGCAGGGGCCGGCGCCGAACCGGAAGCCTCGCCCCCGGCCCCTTCTTCTCGGGGCTCGTGGGCCTTCTTGCGGGACAGGCCGATCTTGCGCTCGCCGGGGTCGACCCGGAGCACGGTCACTTCGATGGAGTCGCCCACGCCGACCACCTCCTCGGGGCTGTCGACCTTGTGGTCGGCCAGCTCGGAGATGTGCAGGAGCCCTTCCAGGCCGGGCTCCAGCTCCACGAAGGCGCCGAAGTTGGTGAGCTTGGTCACCTTGCCGGTGACGACGTCGCCGGGGGCGTATCGGGTCGGGATGTCCGACTCCCAGGGATCCTGGCGCAACTGCTTCAGTCCCAGGGCGATCCGCTTGCGATCCTGGTCGACGTTAAGGACCTGGCAGGTGACGGTCTGGCCCTTCTCCAGGACCTCGCTGGGGTGGCCGATCTTGCGGGTCCAGCTCAGGTCGGAGACGTGCAGGAGGCCGTCGATCCCCTCTTCGACCTCGACGAAGGCCCCGTAGTTGGCCAGGTTCCGGACGGTCCCCTCCACGGTGGTGCCGGGGGGGTACTTCTCGGCGACCAGGTCCCAGGGGTCGGCCTGGGTCTGCTTCATCCCCAGGCTGATCTCGCGCTTCTGCTGGTTGATCCCGAGGACGACGACCTCGACCTTGTCGCCGGCCTGGGCCACCTCGCTGGGGTGGTTGATCCGCCGGGTCCAGCTCATCTCCGAGACGTGGACCAGGCCCTCGATCCCCGGCTCCAGCTTCACGAAGGCGCCGTAGCTCATCACGTTGACGACCTCGCCGGTCACGCGCGAGCCGACGGGGTACTTCTCGGCGACCTGTTCCCAGGGGTTGGCCGTGAGCTGCTTCAGGCCCAGGGCGACCTTGCCGCGTTCCTTGTCGACGTTGAGGATCATCACCTCGACCTGCTCGTCGACCCGGAGCCGCTCGCTCGGGTGCTTCATCCGCTCCCAGGCCATGTCGGTGATGTGGAGCAGGCCGTCCAGGCCGCCGAGGTCGACGAAGGCGCCGAAGTCGGCGAGGTTCTTCACCGTCCCGGTCCGGACCTGGCCGACGGCGATCTCGGCGAGCAGGTTCTCGCGGAGGGCGACGCGCTCGGTCTCGATCAGGCTCCGCCGCGACAGGACGATGTTCCGCCGCTCCTCGTCGATCGAGAGGATCACGCACCGGACCTCGCGATCGAGGTAATCGGCGATGTCGGGCGGCCGGCGGATGTCGACCTGGCTGGCCGGCAGGAAGGCGTGGATCCCGATGTCTACCAGGAGCCCGCCCTTGATCTTGCGGGTGACCTTGCCGGAGACGACGTCGCCCTCGCGGTGGAGCGAGGTGACGCGCTCCCAGGCGCGGATCCGGTAGGCCTTCTTGCGGGAGAGGACGACCTCGCCGGTGTCGTCGTCCATGCCCTCCAGCAGGACCTCGATCAGGTCGCCGGGCTGGGGGGGCGGCTCGCCCTGCTCCCACTCGGACAGCGGGACCAGGCCCTCGGACTTGTAACCGACGTCGACCACGACCTGGTCGCCGACGACCTCGACGACCTTGCCGGGGACGATGCCGCCGGCCTCCACGCCCGGGTTGTCGCCGAGCAGGAGGTCCATATCGAACTCCTCGGCGTCCATGTCCGGGACGTCGAGTTCGCGGAGCAGGTTACGATCTACCATGAGAGGAAGTTGGTTCGCTCCGCTGCGTGTGCCCGGCCCCGATCCGGAATTGGTGGACGCGCCGGCGGCCCGGGTCTGCCGCGGTCGAGGTCGATGATCCGGGTGATGAGCCCGCCCGCCTCGCACGAGACGGTCCCACAATCGTACCCGAGCGGACGGGTCGGATAACAGGCCGATCCGCCAGATCCATGTCCCCGGGTCGCGACCGAGGATCCCGGGAGGGCACCGCCAGCGGTCCCGGTGATCGCCGAGGCCCGCTCCCGGGGAAAATCGAACCCAATGTCGCCGGGGCGATCCGGATCCGCCAGCACACGTCCTGCCGATCGCGGGAAAGACGAACCCATCGGCCGATGGGCGTCGACTCCGGGGCCCTCCCTGGCCGACCGGCCGGTCTCGCCCGGCAATCTCGACGTGTCTTCGAAGCCTGAGGTCTCCATCACCCCTCCGGGGCGGAGCTTCGGGCGCACCCCGGGAAAATCGAACCCAATCTCCGCCCGGCGGCGCCCGCGGGGAAGGACGAACCCAGGAGCCACGCACCGATCCCGGTCAAGATCCGGGGGAGGAACGAAGCCAGACTCTTCGCCGGATCTGACGACCGGGAAAGACGAACCCAATCCCGGCCGGGCCGCAACCGGGGTCGGGCCGGTGCGAGGCCTCCCGGCGAAACGAAGCCAATCCCTCCCGGCGACCCCGCGTGCCATGACTCCACCCCCGGTGTGCCCCGATCTCGCCCCCGGAAGGGCCGGATCTTCCTGGATATTATCGCGATCCGGCACGGCCATGAGCACACTTTCCCGGCCGTCGAGGCGACGGCGACCCCCGGGGCTCCGGGCCCGGGGGGGCGCCCGACTCGATCTCCCCGAATCTCCGGGACGGCCCTTGACGGTGGCATAGACATTGCCGAGTCTCGGGGAGACCTCCGGCCACCGGTCGCGAAAATCCCCCCCCCCGGACGACCGGCCTTGAACTCCCCGTGGCCGTCTCCATTCGAGTTCCCCCTGAAGAAAGGTGGTTCGATGCGACACCGATTCGACCGTGTCATCCAATCCGCCGCATGGCTCATCATCGTTGGCGGTGCGACGCTCGCCTCCGGCCAGGACCGACCCGACGGGGCCCCCGGGAAGGCCGCCAGGCCCCGCGACCCGGCCGCCGAGGCCCAGGCCGTCCGGGGGACGCCGGCCGACCGGCCCGAGCAGAAGCTGACCGATCACGACCGGTCCGGCGCCTTCGACCCCGGAAAGCCGGCCCCGATGTCGCCGGCCTTCAAGGGGCAGGCGAAGGAAGGGCGGTTCACCGGCTTCGACTTCTCGCGCGACCCGCTCAACGCCGACAGGCCGATGACCACCCTCGACGAGGTGATGAAGAAGGAATCGGCCGCCAGGGCCGCGGTGATGGCGGCCCAGCGCAAGCTCCTGGAGGGCCGTTACGACCTCACCCCGAGGCTCGATCCCGTGGCCCGGATGTCGCGCGGCAAGCCGCTCGCCGTCGGGCCGACGGCCCGCCTCCCCGAGGGGATGACCTTCGAGCGGCTGGCCGGTCTCTCCGCCGACGACATCCGGGGCCGGGGGCTCTTCCCTTACCCGTCGCTGCCGCACCCCCTCCAGGCCAACGGCGGGCAGGTCTTCCCGAAGATGCAGACGGCCATGTTCCCGCGCCTGGAGCGGTTCGACGTCGAGTTCGACCTGCCCGAGGAATTCCTCCCCGAGTTCCCGCCGGCCATCTTCCTCCAGAACCGCCCCGAGCTGGGCGACGTCTCGCGGGGCCAGGTGGTGAGCCTCCAGAATTTCCGGGCCCTGTTCAAGGACATCATGACGCCGGTCCAGCTCGAAGGGATGCGGCTCCTCCTGACCCCCCTGCCCCAGGAGGAGTTCAACCTGACCGACGACCGCAAGAGCGCCGAGCCCCAGATGGGGGTGTCCTGCCTTGATTGCCACGTCAACGGCCATACCACGGGGCAGTTCCACCTGACGCCGGACATCCGACCCCAGGAGCGGCGGTTCCGGCTGGATACCGTGAGCCTCCGGGGGGTCTTCAACCAGCAGATCCACGGGTCGAAGCGGAGCCTCCGGTCGGTCGAGGACTTCACCGAGTTCGAGCAGCGGACGGCCTACTTCAACGGCGACCCGACCCACGCGATGAAGAAGGGATTCCAGGAGCTCCCCCGGAGCGTGATCCCGCACATGGCCCAGGCCCAGAACATGCTCGACTTCCCCCCGGCCCCCAGGCTGACCCTCACCGGCCGGCTCGACCCGAGGAAGGCTTCCGAGGCGGAGTTGCGGGGCGAGAAGCTGTTCGCCGGCAAGGCCCAGTGCGCGACCTGCCACCCGGCGCCGTTCTTCCTCGACGACAAGATGCATGACCTGCACCTGGAGCGGTTCCTCAAGGACGAGCCGGGCGACGGGCCGATCAAGACGTTCACCCTCCGGGGGATCAAGGAGAGCCCCCCCTACCTCCACGACGGCCGGTGCCTGACCCTCGAAGATACCGTCGAGTTCTTCAACCTGGTCCAGGAGCTGAACCTGTCCCGGGAGGAGAAGTCCGACATCGTGGCGTTCCTGCGGGCGCTCTGACGTCCGAGCGGGATCCTTCCCGGCCGGCTCGGGGTGGTTGTGCGGGCGACCTGGGGCGGTACACTCGGCATCGAGGCCGCCCCGGGGACTCCTCTCGGTGAAGGGGGACGGGATCGCCTCGCCCTGGCCCCCGGAGCGGCCTCCATGCTCGTGTCTCGGACCCTCCCGGCATGGTTCCTCCTGTCCCTCGCCGCGGCATCGGCCGCCGGCGAGGGCGACAGGACGCCGCCCTTCGCCTATCTGCCGGCCGAGGCGGCCCACATCCTCCCCGAGACGACCAGCGAGGAATCCGGCTATTTTTCCCTCTGCGAGGGGCACGACGGGCGGATCTACGTCGGGACCGCCAGGTACGGCGCGAACGCCTTCCTCGTCGAGTATGACCCGGCCACGAAGCGTCAGAGGATCGTCCTCGACACCAACAAGACGTGCGGGCTGATGGCCACCGGCTATGCGGCGCAATCCAAGATCCACACCCGGAATTTCGTCGGCCCCTCGGGCAAGATCTACGTCGGGAGCAAGCAGGGATACCGCCGGGACGGCGACACGTCCGAGTATCCCGGCGGATACGTCATGACCTACGACCCGGCGACCGGCCGCGCCGAGTCTCTGGGGATGCCGATGCACGGCCAGGGGGTCGCCGACGTCGTCGCCGACGAGCGGCGGGGGCTCCTCTACGTCGTCACCTGCGAGGACCAGCACTGGATGGTCGGCGACATCGCGGGGAAGGCGTATCGCGAGATCGCCCCGGGCCTCTGCCGGTACGCCGCGACGCTGCTCGACCCCGACGGCAACGCCCATGCCCTGACCGATGACTTCCGGCTGGCGCGGTACGAGCCGGGGACGGGCAAGCTCACCGTGCGCGACGTGGTCGTGGACGGCGTCCGCTGGAAGCGGCCCGACGACAACGCCATCCCGACCTGGCAGATCGCCGCCGACGGCCGGACCGCGTACCTGATCCTGATGAACGACGCCCGGCTGATCCGGCTCGACCTCCGGCCCGACGGCGCCGGCCCGGTCGTCGGCACCCGGCTGGGCGCGATGGTCGAGGGGAAGCACCCCGACAGCCGGGGGGCGCTGGCGATCGGCCCGAAGGGGGACGTCTACGCCGTCGTCCGGGTCGACAACGCGACGGGCTTCGGCGCCGGCTACCTGCACCACCTGGCCCGGTACGAGCCGGCCTCGGGCCGGATCCGCGACCTCGGCGTCCTCCGGGTGTCGAACCCCGACTACGCCCCGGCCGCCGACAAGGACGGCAAGCCCCTGCCCCACCGCCACGGCTTCCACCGGCTCCCCGACGGGTCGCTGACCCCGCTCCACGCCCACATGGCCCTGACCGTCGCCCGCGACGGGACCGCCTACGTCACGGTCATCTACCCGTTCACCCTGCTCCGGATCGAGCCCCCCCGCTGAGGACCGTCCCATGACCCCGAACCCCGTCGCCCGGCCGATCCGCCGGCGTGAATTCCTGGCCGGCGGCGCCGCCCTGATCGCGGCCGGGTCGGCCCCGCCGGGCCCGGGGCGGCCCCGGGTCGCCGGGATCACGACCGTCTACCATCACAACTCGCACGCGGACATGATCATCGGCCGGGTCCTGGAGGGCTATAACCTCGACGGCCGGGGCGAGTTCCCCTCGATCGACCTGGCCTCGCTGTACCTCGACCAGCGGCCGGAGACCGACAAGGGCGTCCGGCTGGCCCGGGATCGCGGCGTCCCGCTCGCGGCGACCGTCGCCGAGGCCCTGACCCTGGGCACCGGCCGGCTCGCCGTCGACGGCGTGCTCCTGGTCGCCGAGCACGGCAAATATCCCCGGTCGCCGATCGGGAGCACGATGTACCCCAAGCGTCGCCTCTTCGGCGAGGTCGCCGAGGTCTTCCGGCGCGACGGGCGGGCGGTCCCGGTGTTCCTCGACAAGCACCTCTCGGACAACCGCGAGGACATCGCCTGGATCCACCGGACGGCCCGGGAACTCGGCGTCCCGATGATGGCCGGCTCGGTCCTGCCCGTCTCCCGTCGCGACCCGCCCGAGGACGTCGGGGCGGGCGAGACCCTGGCGGCGATCCTGGCCGTCTCGTACCACACGCTCGACGCCTACGGGTTCCACGCCCTGGAGATCGTCCAGTGCCTGGCCGAGCGCCGGAAGGGCGGCGAGTCGGGCGTCCGGTCGGTCCGGAGCACGACCGGGCCCGAGGTCTGGAAGGCCCTGGAGTCGGGCGGCGTCGACCGCGAGCTGCTCGCCGAGGCGCTCGCGCGATGTCCCGGCCGCCGCACGACGCCCGACGAGCTGTCCGGCAAGGTGCCCGAGCCGGTCCTCTGGCGGTTCGAGTACGTCGACGGCCTCCGTGCGACGGTCCTGACCCTGAACGGGGCGGTCGGGGCCTGGTCGGCCGCCTGGCGGGGCGGCGGGGGGAAGGTCCGGTCCACCGGCTTCGACACCGGGGAAACCCGGCCGATGATGCACTTCGCCGGCCAGGTCCGGGGGATCGAGTTGATGATCCGGACCGGCCGGCCCGCCTGGCCGGTCGACCGGACGCTTCTGACCAGCGGGATCCTGGAGGCGCTGCTGACCTCGGGGGCCGAGGGCGGCCGGGAGGTCGCCACCCCGCACCTGGCGGTCGCCTACCGGTCGGATTGGGCCTGGAGCCAGCCCCCTCCGTACCCGCCGGGCCGCCCGCTCGACGGGCCCTGACGCGGCGGGATGTCATGGGGACCGGGAGATCAGGCCGTGGGCCTTGAAATAGGCGTCGCGGAGGGTGGCGTATCCCGTGAAGTCGTCATCGCAGGCGCGCATCGATTTGACAAATGTATCGTTTTCTCTGGAGTGAACATCCCTCCCGCCCTCCCGATATCGCTTGAGGGCGGACAGGGAATCTCCCAGGTGCGCCCGGGCCAGCCCGAGCCGATCCCTCATCGCCCGGACCTCGCCGTTGCGGGTGGGGACGGCCCCGAGCCGCCCTTCCAGGGCTTCGACGCGGGCGGCCAGATCGTCCAGGGCCCGCCCGCCGGCCGGGTCGGGAGGATCGTCGCGCATGAGGGCCTGCGCGACCCCGGCCAGTTTGATGTTGATCGCGTCGAATTCCGCCAGCGCGGGCTTCATCGCCCGGGAGAATTCGTTCCACTCCTCCCCGGCGGCCTGGCCCCGCAGGAGCGGCCCGATCCGGGGATCGGCCAGCATCCGCGCGCCGCCTCGGCCGATCCCGCCGGCCGCGAGCAGGGCCAGGGCGACCGCCGAGGCCACGACCACGCCCGATCGCCGGGCCGTCCCCGCCGCACCGGACCCGGAGGGCGAGGCCGCGACCATCATCAGCCCGACGACGAAGCCGGTGGCCAGCCCGCCCAGGTGGGCCGACATGTCGATCCTCGAGTCGCTCAGCCCGATGGCCAGGTTCAGGACGACGAACGTCACCGCCCCCGATCGCATCGGCCTGAGGATCGCGGCGGGGACGTCGCGCCGCCGGACCGCGACGAACCCCAGGAGCCCGCCGAAGATCCCGAATACCGCCCCGGAGGCCCCCGCGCCGATGGTCGCCGGGTGGGTCCAGAGGCCGGCGACCGAGCCCCCGAGCCCCGACAGGACGTAAAGCGCCGCGAAGCCGAGGTTGCCGAAGATCCGCTCCACCGTCGGCCCGGCGGAGACCAGGCACCACAGGTTCAACGCCAGGTGGATGGCGCCAAAGTGGAGGAACATGCAGCTCAGGAGCCGCCAGTACTGATGGTCGAAGACGACGGAGGGGCCGAAGTTCGCCCCCCAGTTGATCATCAACTGGTTATCCGGCGTGATCGGCGACGCCCCGGCGAGGATCATCGCCCCGTAAACCGCCACGCATGCCACGGCGAGGATCGGCGTGACCACCACCCGCGAGGTCCGGAAGAGTGTCCGGTGGAGGGTCCCGATCTGGACCCGGAAGGCCCGGAACGCGGGCGAGGCGGCGACCACCCCCGGCCAGGCCCGGGCGGCCCGGCCCGGGTCGTCCCCCGGGGTGGCGGTCGCCCCCCCTTCTCCCCGGACGACCCTCCGGGCATCCCGGAGGAAGCCGATCAGGACATCCTGGAGCGGGACGTTGCCCCCCAGAACGACCTTCCGCCCCCCACCGAGGTCGACCGCCTTCACCAGGGATCCCGTCCGGGTGAATGACCCGGGCAGGTCGGCATAGGCGATCGATCGGCAGAGCGGCGGGCGCGAGTCCGGGGCCGGATCGCCCGCGTCGTCGGCCGGGTCGCGCTTGCCCGGCCAGTAGATCCGCCTCGTCGTCAGGGCGCACCCCGAGCCGGGCGGGTCCTTCTTCCCCGCGGACACGATCGCCAGCAAGGTCTCGTCGTCCCGGAGCCCGAGATAGCACTGGAAGGCTCCCGCGACCACGCCCGGCGGGATGTCGGGGGCGAGGTACGCCCCGGCGAAATCCCGGAACCGGCCGCACAGGGCGAACACCCCCAGGCCGGGGTCGGGTGCCCCTTCGATCTCTCCGGCCGTGCCGATCGTCACAGGCAAACTCCGATGGATCCGCCGACGGCGGTCGAGGCCTTGAAAGACCGCGACACATTGCGACCCCGAGTCTAACCGACGCCCGGGCCCCCGTCTCGGGCCGGCCCACCCAGGATCGAGGGACGAGGAAGCCTCCGCGCCCACCAGGTCGTCCGCAAATCGGAGATCGGCTCAAGGGATCGCGCCGACTCTGCCGATTATACCGGTCGTAAAACCTTGTTCCCGGTCGTCGTCCGGATCGATGCGAGGGCTGGCCCGTGACTTGTTCCCGAACTGCCAGATGGATGGTCCTCGGCCTGGCGATCGGCGCGACCCGTTCCCCGGCCGGCGAGGCCGAGCCCTCGGCCCCCGGGCCCGTCGCGGTCCCCTCGATCCCGGAATGGGACCGGGCCCTGGACGGCGATGTCGGGCAGGCCCAGGGCCCCGGCGGGGTCGGGACCCGGGCCCCGTCGCCCCTCCGGACCCCTCTGAGCGGGCCGAACAGCCCGATCGCCTCGGCCGGCCCGAGCAACGCACCCGTCAGCGGGGCCTTCAGCCCCGAGGCGATGGGGGGCGGGGCGGCGGCCGAGGCGGCGCCCGCACGCCTGGGCGTCTTCCAGATGATCGGCGACCAGAGCCCCCTGCTGACCTTGCGCCCGGCCCCGGCCATCCCCCCCGTGCCGGCCACCCCGCAGCCATTCCCGCCGGGCGCGCCCCCGCCACCGCCCAGCCCCCGCCAGGCGACGGCCCTGGCGCCTTCGGTCCGGGGGTTCAAGATCTCCGAGAACCAGTCGCCGATCCCGCAGGACCGCATCTTCTACACGTTCAATTATTATTACAACCTGAACTCGGCGGTGGATCGGAGGTTCGACACGCCCGTCAACAACCTCCGGGCCTATCGCGAGATCTTCGGCTTCGAGAAGACGTTCGACCAGGGCCGGGCCTCGATCGGGTTCCGGCTGCCGCTGGACACGCTCTACGCCACGAGCACGATCAAGGGGAACTTCGCCAAGCCGGGCGGGGCGAGCACGTCCCTGGGCGACCTGAGCATCTTCACCAAGTTCATCGTCCGCCAGAACCCCCAGACCGGCAACCTGATCTCCGCGGGCTTCGTCGTCACCCCGCCCACCGGCCCGAGCTCGTTCGCCGGGGCCAAGTACATCCAGTCGCTCCACACGACCCGGCTCCAGCCGTATATCGGCTACGTCTTCTCCAGGGGGGATTTCTACCTCCACGGCTTCTCGGCGATCGAGTTCCCGGTCAACCCGGGCGACGTCACGCTGGCCTATAACGACGTCGGGATCGGCTACTTCCTCTACCGGAACACGGAGGCCGTCCCCTCGCGGTGGATCACCGCCATCGTCCCGACGGCCGAGGTCCACGTGAACACGCCGCTGAACCACCGGAACCCGTACAACCCCCTGGACCCCTCGGCCTCGGCCAACGTGGTGAACTTCACCGAGGGACTGAACATCGAGTTCAACCGCCGATCGATCCTGACCCTCGGGATCGTCACGCCCACCACCAGCCCCAAGCCGTTCGACGTCGAGGCGCTCGTCCTGTTCAACTTCCGGTTCGGCGGGTCGAGGCGGAACCCGCCCCCTATGCTCGGCGGCTGATCGGCCTGGAAGTCGGCGCGACCGGCCCCCCGGGGTGGGCCCCGATCGCGGCGACCCGACGGGCCGGCTTCTTCGCGGGGGTCCTGGTGGTCGTCGTCGTCGAGGTGGTCGTGGCCGACCCGGTGAACTCGCGGAAGTCGCCGATCCCGCTGTTGGCCACCTTGTTGCCCGTGGCCCTGGACTTGTCGATGTTGTTGTTGGCCGCGTTGAAGAGCAGGATGCCATACTGGCCGTTGCCGAGCCGACCCCCGCCAAAGCCGGTCCCGATCCGGTTCTCCTGCACCAGGTTGTTGACCGCGGCGTCGAAGAGGTAGACGCCGGCCACCGCATTGCCCGAGATCAGGTTGCCGGCGGCGGCCGTCGGGCCGCCGATCGTGTTCGAGGGGGCCATCTGGATGAACACGCCGGTCGGATTGGGCAGGGCGATCGTCCCCGTCGCGTCGGTCCCGATCCGGTTGCCGAGGACCCGGTTCCCCGTCGTCTGGGGGCCGAACAGGGTGATCCCGGTGGTGGTGTTGCCCGAGATCGTGTTGGCCGAGCCGGGGCCGGTCCCGCCGATGATGTTCGACGACGACCCGTTGATGTAGACTCCCGTCGCGTTCCCGACCGCGACCCGGCCGGATCCGTCGGTCCCGATCCGGTTGCCGAGCACGACGTTCCCCCGGGCGTTGAAGCCGGTGATGACGACACCGGCCACGTTCCCGGAGATCACGTCGCCGGCCGACGGGATGGTCCCGCCAACCACGTTGCCCGGGGCGTCGACGATCAGGACGCCCGATTGCTGCTGGGGGACCGGGCCGGCGGCCGACCCGATCGCGGCGGCCCCGCTCGCGTCGGGCCCGATCAGGTTGCCCTGGATGATGTTGCCGGTCGCCGCGGCCCCCTGGATGATCACGCCGTCCGCGGTGTTGCCCGAGAGCAGGTTGCCGTCACCAACCGCCGGGCCGCCGATCAGGTTCCTCGGGGCGGCGTCGATGAAGACCCCGGCCGGGTTGGCGATCGACTTCAAGCCCGCCAGGTCGGTCCCGATCCGGTTGCCCTGCACGACGTTCCCGGCGGAACCCAGCCCGAAGATATGGACGCCGGACTGGGTGTTCCCCGAGATCAGGTTCCCCTCGCCCGGGTTGGGCCCGCCGATCCGGTTCAGCGGCGCGTTGTTCACGAAGACGCCGATCACGTTGGCCAGGGCGGCCGATCCGGTGACGTCGGTCCCGATCCGGTTGCCCGCCAGTTGATTGAAGGCGGATGAGGTCCCCAGCTCGACGCCGGACGACCCGCTGGCCGAGATCAGGTTGGGCGAGCCGGGGGCGGTCCCCCCGACCAGGACCAGGGCGGCCGCGTCGAGGAAGACGCCGTCGTTTTCGTTGCCCCTCGGGAGGCGGCCGGTCGCGTCGGTCCCGATGAAGTTGCCCGCCACGATCGAGCCCGCCGACCCGGCCCCGGTGATGTGGACCCCGTCCTGGCCATTGGCCGAGATCAGGTTGCCCAGCCCCGGGATCGTCCCGCCGATCGTCACCCCGGGCGCCTGGGTGACGAGGACGCCCGACTGGCCGTTGCCCAGGGCGACGGACCCGGTCGCGTCGGTCCCGATGTAGTTGGCCAGGATCTCGTCGAAGGCCGCTCCCGCTCCGGCGATCTCGATCCCATCGGCCCGGTTGGCCGAGATCACGTTCCGGGCCGAGGGGCCGATCCCGCCGAGGATGTTGCCGGGGGCGTTCTCGACCTGGATCCCGTCGGCCAGGTTGCCCAGGCCCACCGTCCCGGTCGCGTCGACCCCGATGTAATTCCCCTCGACCACGTTACCCCCGGCCGAGGGGCCGTTGATCTGGATCCCGGCCTGACGATTGCCCGAGATCACGTTCCGGGCGCCGGGGGTCGTCCCGCCGATGAGGTTGGCCGGGGCGTTGTTGAGCTGGATCCCGAAATTCACGTTGCCCAGCGAGTTGCCCGACGGGTCGACCCCGCGGGTCCCGGTCGCGTCGGTCCCGATCCGGTTGCCGGCGACCAGGTTGGCCGAGGCCTCGGGGCCGAAGATCACCACGCCGGCGCCGGTGTTGGCCGAGATCACGTTGCCCGCCCCGTCCGAAGTCCCGCCGATGGTGTTGGCGTTCGAGCGGTCGACGAAGATCCCCAGCTGGAGGTTGCCCCGGGGGAGCGATCCGGTGGCATCGAGCCCGATGTAATCCCCCTCGATGACGTTGCCCGAGGTCCCCGGGCCGATGATCCCGACCCCCTGGCCGTTGTCCGAGATCACGTCCCGGGCGCCGGGGGCGGTCCCGCCGATGATGTTGCCCGTCGGCCCGCCGATCAGGAGGACCCCGAAGGCGATGTTCCCCAGCCCGGTCGAGCCGTCGACGCCCAGGCCGATCAGGTTGCCCTCGATCCGGTTGCCCGAGGTCCCGGCGTTGCTCAGGGTGATCCCCGTCGCATTCGACCCGATGACGTTGCCGGCTCCCGCCGAGGTCCCGCCGACGGTGTTGCCGGTCGAGCCGCCCTCGATCGTGACCCCGGACAGGTTGTTCCCGCGCGCCGAGAGGCCGCCGATCCCGGTCCCGATCCGGTTCCCCTCGATCCGATTCCCGCCGGAATCGGTCGTGATGTGGATGCCCGAGCCGCCGTTGCCCGAGACCACGTTGCCCATCCCCGGAGTCGCCCCCCCGATCGTGACGCCGGAGGTCCCGAGGGCGAGCAGGATCCCGTCGGAGGAGTTCCTCAGCGACGATCGGCCGCCGTCGACCGTCTCGCCGTCGGCCCCCAGGCCGATGATGTTCCCCTGGACGGCGAGGCCCATCGGCCCGGCCGGCGTGCCGGCGATCTCCAGCCCGACCGCGTTGCCCGAGATGAGGTTGCCGGCGGCGGGCGTCGGGCCGCCGATGACGACGTTGGGGGCGCCGACCACCCGGATCCCGTCCCGGCCGTTGCCCGCCACCAGGGTCGCGGTCGCGTCCAGGCCGATGACGTTCCCCTGGATCTGGATGCCCGAGCCGATCCGGACGGGCGAGGCCGCGGAGTCCTGGATCAGGATCCCGTCGGCGGTGCTGCCCGAGATGACGTTGCGGGCCCCGGCGGCCGTCCCGCCGATCAGGATCGAGGAGCTGTCGATGACGTCCACCCCGTCCTGGCCGTTGCCGGCGTCCCCCGGGACGCCCGGGATGATCCCGATCGAGTTGCCCTGGACCCGATCGCCCGTCGTCCCCTGGAGGACCACGCCCGACCTCCCGCCGTCCACGATCACGTTGCCGGCGCCGGCCTCGGTCCCCCCGATCAGGACGCCGGAGCCGAAATTGACGTGGATCCCGTCCAGCGCGTTGCCCGCGGGCCCGCCCGGACCCACCCCGATCGTGTCGCCCTGGATCCGGGCGCCGGTCACCGACTGGAGGAAGATGCCGATCCCGCCGTTGCCGACCACCGAGTCGTCGACCACCACGACGTCGGACCCGCCGAAGATGTCGACCCCGTCCCGCCCGTTCCCCCCGGACCCGATCGGCCCGGAGCCGATGGTGTTGCCCACGACCGGGTCGTCGACCGCCCCCCGGATGATGATCCCCGCCCCGCCGTTCCCCACGATCACGTTACGGGCCCCGGCGGCCGTCCCGCCGATCGGGACGCCCGGGCTGTCGGTGACGTCGAGCCCGTCCTGGCCGTTGCCGAACCCGGCGGCCTTGCCGCCGATGACGTTGCCCAGGACCGGGTCGTTCGCCGAGTCGAGGATCGAGATGCCGATCTGGAGGTTCCCCGCGATCACGTTGCCGGCGCCCGAGGCCCCGCCGATCGCGATCCCCGAGCCCCGGATGATGTCCAGCCCATTTCCCCGGTTGCCGGAGACCCCGGCCGGGCCGACGCCGATGTTATTGCCCTGGACCGCCCCGCCGGTCACGTCCTGCAGGAAGATGCCGATCCCGCCGTTGCCCGCCACGAAATTGGAGATGATCTGCACGCCCCGGCCCGAGTAGATGTCCAGCCCATCCCCCCGATTGCCGCCGCCGATCGTGTTGCCCAGGATCGGATTATCCTCCGCCTGCGCGATCGAGACGCCGGCGCCGAGGTTCCCGGTGATGGTGTTTCCCGCGCCGGCGCCGCTCCCGCCGATCGAGACGCCGGGGCTGCTGAGGAGGATGAGCCCATCCTTCCCGTTCGCGTCGACGATGTTGCCCCGGAACAGGTCGTCCCGGGAGTCCAGGAAGATGATCCCGGCCCCGCCGTTGTCCGAGATCACGTTCCCGGAGAGGACGTCCGACCCGCCGATCGCGGAACCCGAGACGTTATCGAGCACGAGCCCATCCCGGCCGTTCCCCGCGGGCCCGTCCGGCCCCACGCCGATCCGGTCGCCCTGGATCCGGGCGTTCGTGACCGACAGGAGGAGGACCCCACGCCCCCCGCTCTCGACCACCAGATCGGCGACGATCGCGACATCCGAGCCGCCGATGAGGTCGAGCCCATCCCGGCCGTTCCCCGCCAGCCCGCCCGGCCCGGACCCGATCGTGTTCCGCTCGATCCGGGCTCCCGTCAGTTCTGTCAGGAAGACGCCGATCCCGCCGCTGCCGACCACCGAGTTGTCCAGGATCAGGACACCCGAGCCGTCAAATATGTCGATCCCGTCGCGCCCGTTCCCCCCGGACCCGATCGGCCCGGAACCGATGGTGTTGCCCACGACCGGGTCGTCGACCGCCCGGTGGATGATGATCCCCGCCCCGCCGTTGCTCGCGATCAGGTTGCCGGCGCCGGCGCCCCCACCTCCGATCGAGACGCCCGGGCTGTGGGTGACGTTGAGCCCGTCACTGCCGTTGCCGAGGCCGGCCGTGCTCCCGCCGATCGTATTGCCCCGGACCGTGTCGCCGGCGGAGTCGAGGATCGAGATCCCGATCTGGAAGTTCCCCGCGATCAGGTTGCCGGCGCCCGAGGCCCCGCCGATCGCGATCCCCGAGCCCCGGATGATGTTCAGGCCGTCACCCCGGTTGCCGGTGGCCCCGGACGGGGTGGCACCGATGCTGTTGCCCTGGACCGCCCCGCCCGTCACATCCTGCAAGAAGACGCCGATCCCGACGTTGCCCGAGATCAGGTTGGAGACGATCTGCTCGCCCGAGCCGGCATAGAAGTCGACACCATCCGCCTTGTTGCCGGCGCCGAAGCCGCCCGGCCCGACCCCGATCGTGTTGCTCAGGATCGCGTTGCCGTCGACGTTGATGGGCGCCGGGATCAGCGGCAACCGCGGGGGGAGCGGGTCGACCGGGGAGATGACGACGCCCGAGCCCCGGTTGCCGCCGATGGTGTTGCCGGCGCCCCGCGTGGTCCCGCCGATCGTGTTGCCCGGGGCGTCGACCTTGACGCCGTCGCCCGAGTTCCCCAGCGAGGCCCCGGCGGCCGTGATCCCGACGAGATTGCCCGCGACGACATTCCCCGAGGCCCGGGCGCCGAAGATCAGGATCCCGTCGCCGCCGTTGCCCGCGATCAGGTTGGCCGCGATGGCGCCGGCCGCCGTCCCGCCGATCGAGTTGGCCGGCGCATCGGAGATCGTCACGCCGTTGCGGGTGTTGGGGACCGCCGCCGTGCCGGTCCGGTCGGTCCCGATCCGGTTGCCCAGGATCAGGTTGGCCATGGAGGGGGTGGCGCCGGCCGTCCGGGAGGCCGCCTGGATCGAGATCCCGTCGCCGACGTTGCCCGAGATCAGGTTGGCGGCCCCGGCACCGGCCCCGCCGATCGTATTCCGCGCCGTGGCGAAGAAGGCGACGCCTCCCGTGACGTTGGGGCGGGAGTTGACGCCGAAGGCGTCGGTGCCGATCTTGTTGCCCAGGAGCAGGTTGCCCGAACCGCCGGTGACCGACACGCCGAACGTCTGGTTGCCGGAGACGACGTTGCCGGCCCCGTCGGCCGTCCCGCCGATGGTGGTGGTCGACGAGGCCACCAGGATCACGCCCGCGCCCCCGTTGCCGTGGATGCCGGGGCCCAGGCCGATCCCGCTGCCGACCACGCCCAGCGTCGTCCCGATCCCGTTGCCCTGGACCCGATTGCCCGCCGAATTCCTGATCTCGATGCCGTTGGAAAGGTTGGACGCGATCAGGTTGCCCACCCCCGGCTGGCCGATCACGTTGTTGTCGGCGAACTGGAGCGAGATGCCGTCGTTCTCGTTGGGGATGGGGGTCAGCGTGGCCGGCGATCGGTCGACCAAGCCGTCGCCGGTCCCGATCAGGTTGCCGATCACGACGTTGCCCGTCGGCCTGGGCCCGCCGGCCGACCCGACGATCGAGATGCCGTCCTGCATGTTCCCCGAGATGACATTCCGGGCGCCGGGGGTCGTCCCGCCGATCGTGGCGTTCGACCCTTCCACCGAGATCCCGCCGCTGGCGTTGGGTGCGGCCAGCATCGTGATCGGGTTCAGCCCGATGAAGTTGGATCGGATGACGACGCGGTCGGCCCCCTGCTCGACGTCGATCGCCGAGGAGAATGGGTTATTGATCAGGGCCAGGCCCTCGATGGTCGATCCGCCGGCCCGGATCATCAGGGTGGGGGCCAGGAAGGTCCCCGACGCATCGATCACGATCCGGGCCAGGTCCACCTCGCCGGGCTTCCTCGGCTGGGTGGTGCCGTCGATCGTGACGGTGTTGGTGATCTCGGGCAGGTTGTCCTGGAGGACGATCGTCTCCGGGCCGCCCCCGGGGATGTTGAAGTTGATGATGTCTGGGGTGGTGTCGGCGTTCGCCAGGGTGATCTTCTCCCGCAGCGTCCCCGGGCCGTCGTCCATCGGGCTGACCACGGTGAAGGTCGTCGGCAGGAGCCGCCGTTCGATCGGCTCGACGGACGGTCGGGCCCCCCGGTCGGCCGATCGGACCCGGCGAGGGCGGGCGGGATCACGCATGGTCAAGGCCCCAAGGGATAGTTCCCCCGACCGGGTGGGCGCGGGTTATGTGGATCGGATCGAGACCGACGGATCCAGGATAAGCCGTGGCCCCGGCGGAATCCACGCCCTGCCGGGATTGATTGATGTTGGCGCCCCCATGCGGCGGCCATCCCGGGAAAGGCGACCAGGGCCGGCGCGATCCGGCTCCGGGATCGAACGCCCGCATCGGCGCTTGGCGGCGGCCCCAGGACGATCCCCGGCCCGGAGTGCGCCGACGTCCCTTAATATTCCACCGGGTCTCCGATCGGTCAAATGACGCTTTACTGTTGGTGTCCTGTCTTAATTTAACAAGTCATGTCGATCTTTTTCGCAACATGCGAAGATTTCGGCTTGTGCCGTCCCGATCGTGCATCCATCATCAACGGTTCCGGTCCGTGACACCATCGAGGCCCCCCGGCCCGCTCTGGACGTCGTCCGTCCCCGGTCATGCACGAGGCGTGTCCCGGTTATGACCAAGGAGGGAACCATTACGACGATCCGCGGCGGGATCCGCCGCGGGCAATGACATTCGAGGCAAGGCATGACACGTCCCCGCCTGCGATCGACCCACCCCGCCCGGATCCTCCCCGCGGTGGCCCTGCTAGCGGCCTTCCTGGCCCCGGCGCATCGTGCGATGGCCGATACGATCCCGCTGCTGACCTTCGTCTCGTCCTCCGGCTCGATCACCTACGAGACCCTCTCGCTCGGGCCGCCCCTGGGCGGCGGGCCGCAGTTCAACACCACTTCCAACTCGCCCCTGTTCCCGCTCGGCTCGCTGATCACCCCGGGGGGTCTGTTCCCGTCGCTGGTCCCGCCGGGCGCCAGCAACCCGGCCGAGACCCTGAGCGGGTCGCTGAACCGCGGGCTGAGCTTCAACGCGACCACCCAGGCGACCGACCCGAACGCCCCCCTGCCCGCCTCGTACGGATCGGGCACCACGGCGATCGGCATCCGGACGTCGCTGGTCCAGGGGGTCAGCGGACCCCAGCCCACGCAGGGCAGCGCCAACTTCCTGGCGGGCACGGGCGTGACGGATGCCCTGCCGCCGGGCTCGACCGTGGCCTCGGTGAGCATCTCCACGGCGTTCATCACCTTCAAGAACAACACGCTGTCGGCGATCAACGTCAATCCGGGCGCCCTGCTCAGCGTGAAGGGGACGGTCGGGGGCTCCGCCGGGAGCTTCGTCGCGGCCTCGCTCTTCACGATCATCAATCCCGGGTCCAACCAGGACAGGACCTCCGTCTCGCCGATCGTCATCGCCGCGGGCAGCCCGGGGACCCAGGCCACGCCGGGGACCCTGGCCCTGGACTCGGCCTCGGCCAGCTTCAGCAACGGCATGCTGACCGGGACGGGTTCCAGCGTCGACCCCATCTCCATCGTCGTGGCGGCCGGCGCCTCGATCACCATCGAGGGGATCCTGACCCTCGTGGCCGACCCCGGGTCGAGCATCTCGATCACGTCCAGCCTGGCCGCGGGGTACTCCTACAACGGGCCGTCGCCCACGATCGGCATCACCGCCGGCGGTCTCGACGCCGCCGCCGTCCCCGAGCCGGCGACGGCCGTGCTCCTGGGCCTGGGGGTCGCGCTGGCGGGACTTGCGGCCCGATCCGCGAAGGGACGGCGCCCGGCCATCGCCTGAGGCCGCCGAGCGGGGGCATCCCATCCGACCGGAGGAGGTCGGCAACCCGCCGCCCTCCCCCGTCGTCGTCGACCGCGGGCGATCGATGAGGTCGTGCCCCCCGATCCGTCCCGTTGGAGCCCGCGGCCCGCCCCTCGTATAATCGGGCGGACCGCCCGCGACGCGGGCCCATCCCGACCGCCCAATGCCCACGGGTTGCCGCCATGTCCGACGCCAAAGGGCCGGCTGACGATCGTCTCGACGCGACGCAAGCGGCCGACGGATCCCGATCCCGCGAGGCCGACTTCGGGGCGACCGAGGTCGACCCCTACGCGACCGCCTTGCCCACGGTCGTCGACGCCCACCTCGGCGATGACCCCCAGCCCACGATCGACGACCCGCACGCGACCAAGTTCGCGGATGGCGTCTCGGCCGGGGGGTCCACCGAGTTCTGGCTGGAATCCGAGATCGGGCCGACGGCCCGGTCGACGGCGGGGTCGCGCTACCGGCCGCTCCGCCTCCATGCCAGGGGCGGGCTGGGGGAGGTCTACGTCGCCGTCGACGCCGAGCTGAACCGCGAGGTCGCGCTCAAGGAGATCCAGGAGCGGCACCTCGACCACCCCGAGAGCCGGTATCGATTCGTCTTCGAGGCCGAGGTCACCGGCGGCCTGGAGCACCCGGGGATCGTCCCCGTCTACGGCCTGGGCCGCTACGACGACGGCCGGCCCTTCTATGCGATGCGGTTCATCCGGGGCGACAGCCTCCAGGCCGAGATCAGGCGATTCCACGGGTCGGCCGCGGCCGGGGTCGGGTCGCTGGGCCATTCGCTGGAGTTCCGCCAGCTGGTCGGCCGGTTCATCGACGTCTGCCACGCGATCGACTATGCGCACGGCCGGGGCGTGATCCATCGCGACATCAAGCCGGAGAACGTCATGCTCGGCCCCCACGGCGAGACCCTGGTGGTCGACTGGGGCCTGGCCAAGTCGGTCGACGTCCCGGAGCCCGAGCAGGGCCCCGCCCGGCAGCCGCTAAGGCCCCACTCCGGCGACGGGACGACCACCGTGCTGGGCGCGGTCCTGGGGACCCCGGCGTTCATGAGCCCCGAGCAGGCGGCCGGCGAGATCGGCGGGCTCGGCCCCGCCTCGGACATCTTCAGCCTGGGGTCGACGCTCTACGCCGTCCTGGTTGGCCACGGGCCGTTCCGCGAGAAGACGTTGCAGGCCGTCCTGGACCGGGTCCGGGCCGCCGACTTCCCCGACCCCCGGGAGGTGAACCGGGCGGTCCCGCCTCCCCTGTCGGCGATCTGCCGGAAGGCCATGGCCCGCCTGCCCCGGGACCGCTATCCGTCGGCCGCCCTGCTCGCGGCCGACCTGGAGCGGTGGCTGGCCGACGAGCCGGTCTCGGCCTATCGCGAGCCCGCCCCGGCCCGGCTGGCCCGGTGGGCCCGGAGGCATCGGACGGCCGTGGCCGCCTCGTTCGCGCTCCTGGTCACGGCCGCGACGGCCCTCCTGATCAGCAACGTTCTGGTCGGCCGCGAGCGGGCCAAGGCGGAGCGGAATTACGAGCGGGCCCGATCCGCCGTCGAGCGGATGCTGAACCAGGTCGGCGAGGTCGACCTGACCGACATCCCCCAGATGTCGTCGACCCGCAAGGACCTGCTCAGGAGGGGGCTGGACTTCTATCGCGACTTCCTGGAGGAGCGGGGCGGCGATTCCCCCTCGCGCCGCGAGACCGGCCGGGCCTTCGGCCGGCTCGGCGACATCCGCGAGCTGATGGGCCAGTACACCCCGGCCGAGGGCGATTACCGGCGGGCGATCGGGCTCCTGGACGGGGCGGGCGCCGTCGCCCCGACCGACCCCGACACGCGGAGGGCCCTGGCCCGGGCCCGGTCGGGCCTGGGCGTCCTCCTCAAGAAGAGCAACCGCTTCGCCGAGTCGGAGGCCCTGCTCCGCCGGGCCCTCCTCGACCGCGAGGCGCTGGCCCGGGACCATCCCGGCGAGCCGGAGGATCGGCGGGCCCTGCTCGCCACCCGGTATCAACTGGGGACGCTCCTGGCCCGGCTCAAGGATCGGGGCGCCGAGGATGAGGCGCTCTACCGGGAGGCGATCCGGGGCCAGGAGGCGCTCGCCACCCAGGACGTCGGAGGGCCCGAGGCCAACCGCGACCTGGCCCGGTCCCTGAACAACCTCGGGATGCTCCGCGCCAACGCCGACCCCGTCGAGGCCGAGGCGATCTTCCGACGGGGCCTGAAGGCCCTGGAGAAGGCCAACGAGGGCTCGACCTCGAAATGGTTCCCCGGCTCCCTCTGGCTCCGGGCGAGGATCCTCAACAACCTCGGGTATCTCCAGGTCAACCCCCGGGCCGGGGCCGATCCCCGGGCCGCTTCCGAGGAGGCCCGGGCCGATTTCGAAGCGGCCCGGGCCGATTTCGACGGCCTCGTGGCCGATTTCCCCGACATCCCCGATTATCGCCGGGAGCGGGCCATCACCCTCAACAACCTCGGATTGCTGCTCGGACGGCTCCCGGGAGGGCCCCCGCCGACCCCCCTGTTCGACCTGGCGATGGCCGACCAGCGCCGCCTGGTCGCCGAACTCCCCGAGATCGCCGACCATCGCCAGAAACTGGCCCTGACCCACCTCAACCTGGGCGAATCGCTCCAGGGGGCCGATCCCAGGGCGGCCGAGTCGAACGTCCGGGAGGCGGTCATCCTCCAGGAGGAACTGGCCCGGGCCCATCCCCAGGTCCCCGAGTACCAGGCCTCCATCGGCCGGACCCTCCACGCCCTGTCCACGCTCCTGGGCCAGCAAGGACGATGGTCCGACGCGATCGACCCCGTCGATCGGTCGATCCGAGCGTTGGAGCTGGCCCGGGGGGCGGAGCCCCGGGACCGGTCCTATCCCCGGTCCCTGGCCGACGCCCGGGCCCGACGGGCCGAGGCCCTGGCGCAGCTCGGCCGCCATGCCGACCTGGCCGACGAGGCCGGCCGGCTTGCCGACGTCGCGCCGGACCGCCCCGAGGACCGGGTCCGGGCCGCCGCGTTCCTGGCCCGGGCGATCGCCCTGGCCGGCCGCGACCCCACCCTGTCCGGGACCCGGCGCGGGGAGGTCGAGGCGGACTACGCGGCCCGGGCGATCCACCATCTCCGCCGCGCGATCGAGGCGGGTTCCCAGGACGCCTCGGTCCTGGATCGGCCCGACTTCCGGCCGTTGAAGGGCCCCGAATTCGACAAGCTCCGGGAAGACTGGAAGGCCCGGGGCAGGAAGGCCGAAGTCTGAGCGTCGGCCCGGGGCCCCCCCGCGGGGAGTCCCGAGGTCAGAGGCGGGACGTGAGGCCGGACCTGATCGCCACGCCGAGATTCCTCCGCCCCAGGTAGGTCCCCCAGGCCGCCTGGGCGAACCCGACGCCCTCGATGACGATCCCCGGCCGTCCGACGAGCAGGCACCCGAGCCCGACCCCGGGGATGTGGGTCAGCCAGATGTGGTCGCCATGCTTCGCGCCCCCGGGCAGGAAGTATCGTTCCAGCCTGGCCAGCTCGGACGCGAAGGTGGGGGCGGGGTAGCTCATCCCGATCGAGGTCCGGAAGGCCTGGCCGATCGTCGGGCCGTCGACGTCCCGCTCGAAGATCAGGTGCAACTGCTTGGCGATGTCGGCCCGGGACAGCCCCTCGGCGTCCCGGGGCGCGGCCCCCTCCTGGACATAGCTGGCGACGGCGTAGACGTTGAATCCGTACTTCTTGCGGATCGCGGAGCCGGTGAGGACCAGCCGGACGGGCACCCCGCCGATCCGGCCGGCGATCGTGGGGACGAACCGGGGGTCGTCGGACCCCTCCACGGCCGCGACCGCCGCCCGACCGACGAGTCCCATCGGCCCCACGGCCAGAAATAGACGCCTGTTCATCGGATCCGTCCTCCCGATCGGGGAAATCCCGGGTTCGCGGGTTGCGCACGCCCGGATCGACCCGATTCTCCGGCGGACGGCGGCGGAGAGTCGAGACGATCCGGAGTTCTTATCATCGGCTCGGGAGAGGCGGCGCGATCACCCCGACCGGGTCCCGCAAGGATCGGGGACCCGGGAGGAGTCGACCGAGGATCGCGTTTCTTCTCGACCGACGGGGCGATTCCGGCCCGGACCCGCGAGACTCGGCCGCCGAGTCGGTATGATCGGGGGGAGGAAGTCGGCGCGGGGCCCGCGAGGGCTTCGACGGGCCTCGCCCGTGGAGGGGCGCCCTCCGACGTCCGCTCCGAGGGGCAGCAGCATGGCGCCGGATCTGAGCCGAATCGGTCCCCTCCCGATCCTGATCGCCTCGGCGGCCGTTGCCGCGGCGATGGCGGTGATGGCGGCGATGGCCGTCTACGTCCTCCGGCTCGGCCGGGAGCAGCGGCGGCTCCGGGTCCGCCGCCAGGAGCAGATGGACGACCTCCAGGCGACCGAGGCGGCGCTCCGGGAATCGGAGGTCTTCTATCACTCGCTGGTCGAGACCCTGCCCCAGAGCATCCTCCGCAAGGACCTGGACGGGCGGTTCACCTTCTGCAACAAGAACTTCTGCAACGAGCTGGGGGTGACCCCGGCCCAGGTGATCGGCAACGATGACTTCGCCTTCTTCCCCGGCGAGCTGGCCGAGAAGTATCGCCGCGACGACGCCCGGGTGATCGCCGCGGGCCGGCCGATCGAGGCCGTCGAGGAGCACGTCCGGCCCGACGGCCGGGTGATCTACGTCCAGGTCACCAAGACCCCGCTCTACGACTCGCACGGCAAGGTCATCGGGATCCAGGGGATCTTCTGGGACGTCACCGAGCGGAAGCGGGCCGAGGAGCAGCTCCAGGCGCAGAACCTCCTGCTCCAGGAAATGGCCGAGTCGGAGCGGCAGGCGCACGAGGAATTGAAGCGGTTCCAGAGCCACCTGGTCCAGTCGGAGAAGCTGGCCGGGCTGGGCCAGATGGTGGCCGGGGTCGCCCACGAGATCAACAACCCCCTGTCGTTCGTCGGCAACAACGTGGCCGTCCTCCAGCGCGACCTGGGCGAGCTCCTGGCGATCCTGGCCCTCTACCGCGAGGGCGACGAGGCCCTGGAGGCCGCCCTGCCCGACCTGGTGGCCGCCGTCCGCGACCACCGCGAGCGCGTCGACCTGGATTACACCGTGGAGAACCTCCCCCGGCTCCTGAACCGGACCCGAGACGGCCTGGGCCGGATCCAGCAGATCGTCAAGGACCTCCGGGTCTTCGCCCGGCTCGACGAGGGGACGCTCAACGAGGTCGACCTCAACGAGGGCGTGGTCTCCACGATCAACATCATCCAGGGCCACGCCAGGAAGAAGGGGGTGGCCGTCGAGACCGACCTGACCCCCCTGCCGCCGGTCACCTGCTTCGGGGCGAAGCTCAACCAGGTGATCATGAACCTGGTCATGAACGCCATCGACGCCTGCCCCGAGGGCGGGACGGTCACCATCCGGACCCGCGCCGACGACGCCGACGACGAGGTCGTCCGGCTCGACGTGATCGACACCGGCTGCGGGATCGAGCCGACGATCTGCGAGCGGATCTTCGACCCGTTCTTCACGACCAAGCCGGTCGGCGTCGGGACCGGGCTGGGCCTCTCGATCAGCTACGGGATCGTCCAGGACCACGGCGGGACGATCGAGGTCGACTCGACCCCCGGCGAGGGGTCGCGGTTCACCGTCCGGCTCCCGACCCGGGTCGCCGTCGCCCGACGCCCCGGCGACTGAACCGGCGACGGGCCATCCCCGGGCCGGACCGTCCGAAATCGGCCCCCGTTCGTTGGCCAATCGCCCGTCGGATGACCCCCCGCGAAATTGAAAAACTTGGGCCGGCCCGGCCGACTACCTGGAGGCGTCGGCACACTCGCTACTGTAAGATAGGCCGCGTCGGGCGTCGTGCCCGCATGAAGGCCCGCGTCGGGCCCGCCGAAACGATCCCAATTGGGAGGATAGACGATGTCGATCAAAGCTTGCTTCCGCCTCGCCCTCGCGGTCTCGGCGCTCACCCTGCCCTTGATGGCCGGCTGCGACAACGGTGCGGCCAAGCCCGCCGGGACCGGGACCACCGGGACCACCGGGACCACCGGGGCCACCGGCGGCACCGTCCCGGCCAAGTAAATCACGGAGGGATCGCCGCGGATGGGATGACCATCCGCGGCGATCCCCGTCGGATCCGGCCTCAGACGTTCACGCCGACCGACTCCAGCGCCGGCCTGATCCGCCCCCGGACCTCGCCGACGGCCTCCCGGGCCTCGTCGGCCACCTGGCCCATCGACAGGCCGAGGGCCCGGGTCCCCAGGTAGAGGGCGAGGTAGTCCTCGGCCACGGCGAGCAGGACGTCGGGGATCCCGAGGATCCTGCCGCCGGCCATCCGGATCAGCGGGGCCGAGATGGCGACGCCCGCGGCCACCGCCGCCGCGGCGGCCACGGCCGACACGTCGTCGATCCCGTCTTCCTTCAGGCTCTCGCGGGCGACCCAGGCCCCGGCCAGGGTGTGGGGGACCAGGAGCGACGGCCGGTATCGGGGCGGGAAGATGCCCAGCTTGTCCAGGACCATCTCCCCCAACGCCCCCATCACCCAGTTCCGCGCACTCGGCCGCCTCCGGGCCGTCTCCAGGAACGCCGGTCCCAGCGCGATCTTGAACCCGCTGAGCGCCGCCAGGGTCATCGCCCGTTCCAGGGCCTGCTTGTTGTCCGTCATGGCCGATCGCCTCTCTCGGCCCGGGTGGGGCCGATCCTGGGAAGTTCCGGATCGCGCTCCTCGCGCGCCTGCACCGGGGAACTCGCAAGATCAGGGCCATCGGCGGGACCAGGCCGAGGCTTCTCGTCCCGGCCGTCGCGTCTCGACGACGCCGCGGGCCCGCCTCAGGGCTTCTTGCGCCCGGTCATGCCGGCGCGGAGGTAGTCGCGGTACATCCGGGAGATGAACTCGATCCCGATCGCCTTGGGGCAGGCGGCCTCGCATTCGGCGTGGTTGGAGCAGCTCCCGAACCCCTCGTCGTCCATCTTCTCGACCATGGCGACGACCCGGCGGTCGCGCTCGGGCTGGCCCTGGGGGAGGAGGTTGAGGTGCGCGACCTTGGCGGCGGTGAACAGCGAGGCCGAGGCGTTCGGGCAGGCGGCCACGCAGGCCCCGCAGCCGATGCAGGCGGCGGCGTCCATCGCCAGGTCGGCGGAATCCTTCGAGACCGGGATGGCGTTGCCGTCGGGGGCGTTGCCGGTCCGGACCGAGACGAAGCCGCCGGAGGCGATGATCCGGTCCAGGGCACCCCGGTCGACCATCAGGTCCTTGATCACCGGGAACGAGGCGGCCCTCCAGGGCTCGATGGTGATCGACTCGCCGTCGCGGAAGCTCCGGATGTGGAGCTGGCAGGTGGTGGTCTGCGGCCGTGGGCCGTGCGCGGCGCCGTCGACGACCACGCCGCACTGGCCGCAGATCCCCTCGCGACAGTCGTGGTCGAAGGCGATCGGCTCCTCACCCCGGCCGATCAGGCCCTCGTTGACGACGTCGAGCATCTCCAGGAACGACATGTCGGGGCTGATGTCGCGGGCCTGGTAGGTGACGAACTTGCCGACGGATTGGCGGTCCTTCTGCCGCCAGACGTTGAGGGTCAGGTTGATCGCGCGGCGGTCGGCGGACGGCCCGCCCTTGTCGCCGTCGCGCTCGACCAGGGTGGCGGGGCTCAGAGTCATGTCGGGGGCGCGGCTCATCTTATTTGTAACTCCGGGTCTGGAGCTCGATGTTCTCGAAGGCGAGCGGCTCGACGTGGCGGGCCGGGCGGTTGCCGTCGCCGGTGTATTCCCAGGCGGCGACGTGGCAATAGTCCCGGTCGTCGCGGAGGGCCTCGCCGTCCCCGTCCTGGAACTCCTCGCGGAAGTGGGCCCCGCACGACTCCCGGCGCTCCAGGGCGTCGAGGCAGAGCAGCTCGCCCAGTTCCAGGAAGTCGGCCACGCGGCCGGCCTTCTCCAGCGACTGATTGACCTCGCCGTCCTCGCCGAGGACGCAGACGTCCTCCCAGAATTCCTGCCGGAGGGCGGGGATCAGCGCCAGGGCCTCCTTGAGGCCCGCCTCGTTCCGGGCCATCCCGCAGTGGTCCCACATCAGCTTGCCAAGCCGCCGGTGGAACATGTCGACCGTCTGGCGGCCCCGGATCGCCAGGAACTTCTTGAGCCGGGCGTCCACGGCGGCCTCGGCCTGGCGGAACGCCGGATGATCGGCCCCGACCTGGCCGGGCCGGGCCGACGCGAGGTAGTTGCCCATCGTGTAGGGGACGATGAAGTAGCCGTCGGCCAGCCCCTGCATCAGGGCGCTGGCGCCGAGCCGGTTGGCGCCGTGGTCGGAGAAGTTGGCCTCGCCGCAGACGAACAGGCCGGGGATCGAGCTCATCAGGTTGTAGTCGACCCAGAGCCCGCCCATCGTGTAGTGGGTGGCCGGGTAGATCCGCATCGGGACCTTGTACGGGTCCTCGTCGGTGATCCGCTCATACATCTCGAAGAGGTTGCTGTACCGCTCGCGGACGGTCGCCTCGCTGAGCCGGCCGATGGCGTCGGCGAAGTCGAGGTAGACGCCCAGCCCGGTCCGGCCGACGCCCCGGCCCTCGTCGCAGACCTCCTTGGCGGCCCGGGAGGAGATGTCGCGGGGCGACAGGTTGCCGTAGCTGGGGTATTTCCGCTCCAGGTAGTAGTCGCGATCCTCCTCGGGGATCTCCGACGGCGGGCGACCGTCCCCCTTCTGCTTCGGGACCCAGATCCGGCCGTCGTTCCGGAGCGACTCGGACATCAGGGTCAACTTGCTCTGGTGCTCGCCCGTGACGGGGATGCAGGTCGGGTGGATCTGGGTATAGCAGGGGTTGGCGAACGCCGCGCCCTGCTTGTACGCCCGCCAGATGGCCGAGGCGTTGCACCCCTTGGCGTAGGTGGCCAGGTAGAAGACGGTCCCGTAGCCGCCGGTCGCCAGGATCACCGCGTCGGCGGCGTGCGACTCGACCTTCCCCGTCTCCAGGTCCCGGGTCACGATCCCCCGGGCCACGCCGTCGACGACCACCAGCTCCTGCATCTCGTGCCGGGTGTGCATCGTCACCGTGCCCAGGCCGACCTGGCGCTCCAGCGCCTGGTAGGCTCCCAGCAGGAGCTGCTGGCCGGTCTGGCCCCGGGCGTAGAACGTCCGGGAGACCTGCGCCCCGCCGAACGACCGGTTGGCCAGGGTCCCGCCGTACTCGCGGGCGAACGGGACCCCCTGCGCCACGCACTGGTCGATGATGCTGACCGAGACCTCGGCCAGCCGCCGGACGTTGGCCTCGCGCGACCGGAAGTCGCCGCCCTTGATGGTGTCGGTGAACAGCCGCTCGACGCTGTCGCCGTCGTTCTGGTAATTCTTGGCGGCGTTGATCCCGCCCTGGGCGGCGATCGAGTGGGCCCGTCGGGGGCTGTCCTGGTAGCAGAAGCAGGAGACGTGATAGCCCAGCTCGGCCAGGGTGGCCGCGGCCGAGCCGCCCGCCAGGCCCGACCCGACGACGATCACCCGATACTTCCGCTTGTTCGACGGGTTGACCAGCTTCATGTGGAGCTTGTGCTCCGACCACTTCCGGTCGAGCGGGCCGGGCGGGACGTTGGCGTTCAATTCCACGGCCTTTCCCTCCTTATTTGGTCGTCGGGGCCGGGGTCGCCGGCAGCCTGACGAGGCCGGCCAGGACGGCCAACGGGACGACGGCGAACCCCAGGACCACCGCGACCGTGAAGGCCGTCGCGAACCGACGGGCCGGCGACCGATACCGGGCCTGGTCGGCGCCCATCGTCTGGAACATGCTCCAGACCCCGTGCCAGAGGTGGAGCCCCAGGAGGGCCATCGACAGGACATAGATGATTGCCACCGAGGGGACCCGCAGCCCGCCGACGAGGTTCTCGTAGACCTGGCCCGCGTGGTAGTCGGGGTGGGCCGACCCGGTCGTCAGGTGGAGGATGTGGTAGACGATGAAGGCCAGGACCAGCGGCCCGCTCAGCCGCATCGACCGCGAGGCGAAGGTCGACTCCCGGTGCTTGAGCCGGCGAGGGGCCCCCGGCCGGGCCCGCTGATTCTTCCGGGTCAGCACCAGGTACGCCCAGATGTGGAGCCCCACCGACCCCAGCAGGACGGCCCGGGCCGTCCAGAGGATCGCGGGCTCCTTGTGGAGCAGCTCGCCGTAGGCGTTCAGCGCCTCCCGCCCCTGGAATACCTGGAGGTTGCCCAGCATGTGGACCAGGACAAAGCCCGACAGGAGGACGCCCGTCATGGCCATGATCAGCTTCAGGCCGACCGAGGTCCCCCAGAAGCGGAGAAGTCGGGACCGGGACGACGGCCCCGCCACGGGTTTCGATGCGACCGCGCTCATGGGCTCCCCCGGATCCGATGGGGTGGTGGACGGGATGGTTCCCGTTGGGTCCCGGAGGGACCGGGACCGGGGCCTGTCCATAATCTAAGGGGCGGGTTGCGATAGGTCCAATTCTTTGTTGCAATCGGATCGATAGCGCCCGCAAATCGACCGATCGAGGGTAGGGCGTGGAACTCCGGCACCTCCGCTATTTCCTGGCCGTGGCCGACGCGCTCCATTTCACCCGGGCGGCCGAGTCGCTCCACGTCTCGCAGCCGACGCTCTCGCTCCAGGTCCGGGAGCTGGAGCGCGAGCTGGGCGCACCCCTGTTCGACCGGATCGGTCGGTCGGTCCGGCTGACGGAGGCGGGCCGGGTCTTCCGCCGTCACGCCCTGGGGGCGGTCCGCGAGGTGGACACGGGCCGGGAGGCGGTGGCCGACCTGATGGGGCTCCGCCGGGGGACGCTCCGGGTGGGCGTGACCCACTCGTTCAGCACGGCCCTGATGCCGGGGGCGGTGGCCGGGTTCCGCCGGATCCACCCCGGGGTCGGCCTGGCGATCGAGAAGACCAGCGGCCGGGCGATCGAGCAGGCCCTGGTGGCCGGGGCCCTCGACCTGGGGATCGCCTTCGCGCCGCCCGAGGCTCCCGAGGTGGTGGCCGAGACGCTGTTCGAAGAGGAAGTCGTGCTGGTCGTGGCCCGGGATCACCCCGTTTCGGGCCGGGATCGGGTCGACCTGGCCGATCTGGGCGGGATCCCCCTGGCCCTGATCACCCGCGAGTTCGCCACCCGCCGGCTGATCGACGACCGGTTCCGCGAGGCCGGGATCGGGCCCGAGGTGATCGTCGAGATGAACGACATCGACTCGCTCCTGGAGATCGTCCGCCTGGGGACCGGGGCGACCGTCCTGTCCCGGAGGGCCGTGACCGACATCCGGGGGCTGGCCCTGGTCCGGATCGTCGCCCCGGACATGACCCGGACCGCCGCGCTCCTCTGGCACCGCGAGGCCTACCGGACCGCCGCCGCGCTCGCCTTCGCCCGGGTGATCCGCGACGTCTCCGCCGCCCCGGCCTCCGCCCGCCCGTCCCCAGAAGGGAGCCCCCACCGATGACCCTCTACGTCGACGCCGACGCCTGCCCGGTCAAGGACGAGGTGTACCGGGTCGCCGCCCGGTACGGGATCAAGGTCCTGGTCGTCTGCAACGCGGCCATCTGGGTCCCCGAAAAGGAGGGGATCGAGCGGGTCGTGGTCCGGGGCGGGATGGACGTGGCCGACGACTGGATCGCCGAGCGGATCGGCCCCGACGACATCGCGATCACGACCGACATCCCCCTGGCCGACCGGTGCCTGCGCCGGGGGGCGAGCGTGATCGGGCCGAAGGGGTACGCCTTCACCGAGGACTCGATCGGCGAGGCGCTGGCGACCCGCGAGCTTCTGGACACGCTCCGGCAGTCCGGGTCGTTCGGCGGGGGCCCGGCGCCGTTCCAGCCCCGGGATCGGTCGAGGTTCCTGGGCAAGCTCGACGAGACCATCCAGGCCATCCGCCGCCGGAAGCCGACCTGACCGGGGCTCAGGGCCGGAGATCGGCGGCGGGCGCGGGGAGTTCGCGGCGGATCCGGTCGAGGCGATAGCCGAAGCCGGGCCCGCCGACGGTCGCCAGGTCGACCCGGCCGTCGCGGCGGCGGTAGAGGCCGGGGTGGACGGCGGCCTCGGGGCGGGAGACGTCGGGATAGAACTGCATGGCGTTGGTCTCGACCCCCATGATCGTCCCGGCGTGGGCGGCCAGGAGGACGTGGGGGATCTGGGCCAGCATCGGGTTGGTCAGGTCCTGGACCATCAAGTCCATCCCGTGCGCCCGGGCCCAGCAGAGCGAAAGCAGGGCCCCCGTCTGCGTCTTGCAGGTCTTGAGCGCGACGCCGGACCACCCCAGGTCGCGGCCGAGCCGGATCAGCCGCCAGTCATGGGCGCTCTCGTCGAGGAACAGGGGCTTGATCGCCGAGACGTCCCGGACGTCGATCCGGTGGGCTTCCAGGTCGTAGGGGAACGGCTGCTCGACGTAAAGCAGCTTGGCGAACGTGGTCGGATGGTCGCGGGCGATCCGATCGAGGATCTCGACGACGTAAGCGGGGTCGGTGACCGTGCAGTTGAAGTCGGCGGAGAGGTGGCCGACGCCCTCCTCGTCGGCGATCCGGCCGACCCGGGCCATCCGGTCGAAGTCCCAGGCCGGGTCGTCGCCGCGGAGCTTCACCTTGAGGCAATCCAGCCCGTCGGCCCGGATCCAGTCGCGGAGGAGGACCGGGTAGCCGTCATCGGGCTCGGAGCCGGTCAGCTCGGACGGGTCGATCGGGTCCTTGCCGCCGACCAGGTGCCAGGCGGGGAGCGTCCCGGGGACGGTCGGGGCGAGGAAGTCGGCCGGGTAGAGCCCCGCGAAGGTCACGCCGGACCCCTCGGCCGGCCGGAGGTAGGCGGACAGGTCGGCGTCCATGAACCGGGCGTTGTAGGTCTGATAGGTGGGGATTCCGTGCAGGATCCCGTAGGCGTCGTGGAGTGCCAGGTCGAAGGCCGAGCAGGCGACCAGGGCCGCGAGCCAGGGGATCGGCCCGGAGTCGGGCCCCCGGAGGGCGTTGGCCTCGTCGAGCAGGCCCGGCAAGATCCGTTCCTGGAAGGCGTGGCCGACCTCGATCGGGTGGCCCGAGGCGTCGAAACCCGCCCAGGCCCCGGCCAGCCGGACGCAGAGGTGTTTGAGGGCCTGGTGCCGGACCTCGTAGGGCAAGGTGCCCGGCCAGACCCACTGGACGCTCAAGGGGGTCTCGCCCCAGCCCTCGGCGATGTGCCCTTGAGCGTCGGCGACGACCAGGCGGACCCGGGCACAGGTGACCCGGGTGGTGACCTCGGGGCCGAACTTGAGCGGCATCCGGGTCTCGATCGGCAGGAAATAGAGCGATCCGGCGACGGGCCGGACGTCGGTCGGCCTGGGCATGGTCGGCCCTCCTTCGGCGGGACATCGTCGCCGAACCCGGGCGGTCGGGCAAGGATGGGGGCCCGATAATGGCCGGACTCGGCCCAGGGATTCCCCTCGCCGCCGGGTGCGCCAGCGGATTCTGGCAGGCTGTTCCATTTGGGGTTAGAACGGGGGATCGGATCGACCCCAGACCGGAGGCCCCCATGAAACCCGCCACCCTCGACGCCATGACCCCGCTGCAACGGC